>Ga0075111_1000737_pt1 | contig 15062 bp, 14 predicted proteins | sample AntAceMetag02UKK_FD_69787 | JGI IMG/M metagenome (GOLD analysis project Ga0075111, IMG submission 69787) | Saline lake microbial communities from Ace Lake, Antarctica - Antarctic Ace Lake Metagenome 02UKK | ecosystem: Environmental > Aquatic > Non-marine Saline and Alkaline > Saline | place... | reverse complement strand
GGCGGGTCGATTGTTTTCGAAGGGGTTCCGGAAAACCTGATCGATGTAAAAAATTCTTTCACCGGCATGTTTTTAACTGAAAAACTCAAAAACTAAAGTGGGTATTTCTTCAAATTTAATATTAGCCACGTTGATGGTAATGATCTTCAATATTCCCTTTGGATATTGGCGCTACAATGTTCGCAAACTGTCGTTGCAATGGTTTCTGGCTGTCCATATCCCGGTACCATTTATTATTTTACTCAGGTTTTCGATGGACATCGGATTTCATTGGATAACCTATATCTTTCTGGTAGCAGCCTTTTTTACCGGTCAATTCATTGGTGGAAAGATTCATCAATCGAGAAAACAATCAAAAACTGTTTCCTCCTGCCTGGTGATGGATTTGTATAGAAATATTTTTTAGGGTCTCATTAATTTCAAAAATACAATCTTAAAACAAAAAAAGTTTTTGATGCAGGAGATTATAGAAATTTCAACAAATCGACACAATGGGCTTTATGATATAACCAAGCAAGTTGAAGAAATTGTTTCCAAAAGCAAAGTTGAATCCGGAATCGTAAATGTTTATGCACAGGGAGCTACGGCAGCAATAATGATCCAGGAAAACTGGGACGATTCTGTTCAAAAGGATGTAGTTAATCTCCTGAAAAAACTCATTCCGAGTGGTGTTTGGTTGCACGACAAACAAGATGGAAACGGCGATGCACAACTTAAGGCCGGGATTATCGGCCCAAGTGAAACTATCCCAATTATAAATGGAAAGATGGGGCTCTCGACCTGGCAAAATATTTTCTTTTGTGAATTTGACGGCCCCCGGCAAAAAAGGACCATTGTTGTTACAATTACGAAATGTAATTAGGGTTTGCTGAAAAACACAAAACCCATCATCAGCATTAATTTTTCGGTGCTCTGCACCTCCTGTATCAATTCTAATTAATGCTTCTACAAAGATTATCGCCACTCTGTGGCTTATCTTTCAGGTGCGGAGCACTGATAATCTTTGTAGAATTTTAACCGGAGATGGGAATGAAGGTGCAGCGCACCGTAATACTAAAAGCACGGATTTTTTTCAATTAACTATTAAAAATCTTACATCCACCGCATATTATCCTTACCTAAAATCCAAGTAATTATAGTATTACAAGGTGTTTTCAGCAAACCCCATTTCGACCGGGAAGAAATACTTAACGAATCAACACAGCATAAACAGGCCATTTATCAGCCTCAGCCCTTTAGCTTTTCTTAACAACATAATCCATTATGAAAATTGCTACTTTTGCAACCCGAAATAATTTAAATCCAACACTATGCTATTCGATTTCGATTTAATCAAATCAGTCTATGAAAAATTCCCCGCGAGGGTCGAAAAAGCCCGCCAGGTTCTTGGCAGGCCTCTAACTTTAACCGAAAAAATTCTTTACGCTCACCTTTGGGATGGCAATCCTGAAAAAGAGTTTAAGCGTGGTGGCGACTATGTTGACTTTGCCCCCGACCGTGTGGCAATGCAGGATGCAACGGCACAAATGGCGCTCCTCCAGTTTATGCAAGCTGGAAAAGAAAAAGTCGCCGTTCCCTCAACCGTGCATTGCGATCACCTTATCCAGGCAAAAGTAGGTGCGAAAAAAGATCTTGAAATAGCTAAAGATGCCAATAAGGAAGTTTTTGATTTCCTCTCTTCTGTTTCAAATAAATATGGTCTTGGGTTCTGGAAACCCGGTGCCGGAATTATCCACCAGGTAGTTCTCGAAAATTACGCTTTTCCCGGCGGGATGATGATTGGGACAGACTCGCACACCGTAAATGCCGGAGGTCTTGGCATGGTAGCCATTGGCGTTGGTGGTGCCGATGCTGTGGATGTAATGGCCGGAATGCCCTGGGAACTTAAAATGCCAAAAGTAATCGGCATTAAGCTTACCGGAAAATTAAGCGGCTGGACAGCATCGAAGGATATCATCCTAAAAGTAGCAGGCATCCTCACCGTAAAAGGTGGTACAGGTGCCATTGTAGAATATTTTGGACCAGGGGCACAAACTTTGAGCTGCACCGGAAAAGGAACGATATGTAACATGGGCGCTGAAATTGGAGCCACAACCTCCTTGTTTGGCTACGACCAAAAAATGTCGGCCTATCTTAAAGGAACTGATAGAGCTGATATTGCAGATGAAGCCGATAAAATTGCAGCACACCTTAATGGTGATGCCGAAGTTTACGACAATCCCGAAAAATATTTTGACCAGGTTATCGAAATTAATTTATCCGAATTGGAACCCCATATCAACGGACCATTCACACCCGACCTTGCAACCCCGGTTTCAGAATTTGCAAAAGCTGTTCGCGAAAATGGCTGGCCCTCGAAAATGGAGGTTGGACTCATTGGCTCCTGCACAAACTCATCCTACGAAGATATTTCACGGGCTGCTTCGCTGGCTCAACAGGCCCTCGACAATAATCTTGAAGTTAAGTCGGAATACACTGTAACGCCGGGCTCAGAGCAGGTGCGCTATACCGTTGAAAGAGATGGCTATTTAGACACTTTTGAAAAAATTGGCGGCGTGGTTTTAGCAAATGCCTGCGGCCCATGCATTGGTCAATGGGCAAGACATAATGCCGACAAGGGCGAAAAAAATTCGATCATGACTTCCTTTAATAGGAACTTTGCAAAGCGAAATGATGGAAACCCAAACACACATGGTTTCGTGGCCTCTCCTGAAATTGTTACCGCATTTGCCATTGCCGGAACGCTGGAATTTAATCCAATGACTGACTACCTAATAAATAAAAATGGAGACAAGGTAAAACTTAAAGAACCAGAGGGTATCGAGATGCCCCTCAAAGGTTTTGCCGTTGAAGATAACGGCTATCAGGCACCAGCCAACAATGGCAGTACGATAAATATTGTTGTTGCTGAAGACTCGAACAGGCTTCAGCTCCTGAGCCCTTTTAAAGCCTGGGATGGCGATGACATTAAAGGAATGAAATTGCTGATTAAGGCCAAAGGCAAATGTACCACCGACCATATTTCGATGGCTGGCCCCTGGCTAAGATACCGCGGTCATTTGGATAATATTTCTAATAATATGCTTATTGGTGCCGAGAATTCATTTAATGGACTTACCAATTCGGTGAAGAATCAGATAACCGGAAACCATGGGGAAGTTCCTGCCGTAGCAAGAGATTATAAAGCAGAAGGAATCGATACTTTGGTGGTTGGCGATGAAAACTATGGCGAAGGATCTTCGCGCGAACATGCGGCCATGGAGCCGCGCCATCTGGGAGTAAGGGCAGTTTTGGTTCGCAGCTTTGCCCGCATCCACGAAACCAACCTTAAAAAACAAGGGATGCTTGGCCTTACTTTTGCCAACAAAGCTGATTATGACAAAATTCAGGAAGATGATACTTTTGATATTGTTGGACTTAAAGATTTTGCACCCGGCGTAGCTTTAACAGTGCTTGCACATCACGCTGATGGTTCTATTGATAAGATTACAGTAAATCATACGTACAGCCCAATTCAAATTGAGTGGTTTAAAGCAGGATCAGCATTAAATCTTATCAAAAAACAAAACAGGTAGATTCTTATCATTCTGATAATTTAAGAGCCTTTGAAGCCAAGTCTTCAAAGGCTTTTTGTTTGGCTTGCATTTTTGTAAAATGGGCCTGTAATTTTTCTAAAACCAGCACATTTCCATTTTATTCTAATTTCGCTGTATCAGCAAAAAAAGTGACCTAACTCTACTTTTTATTTGAGCCGGTATCATTGTTATTTAATAAACAATAAAATTAATATTCTACTTTTGTCAATTAATATATAGAGATACTTACATATAATAAGATTAATGAAAACCAGGAGAGACTTTATTAAAATTTCGGCATTGGGAACTGCTGGAGCCACACTGGCTGGCAGCATGTTATCCTTTGGCCGGGGATCCTCAGCACTGGATGATTTTACAAAAAAGAGCGAACCGGCAGGCACATTAAAACGCTACCCAACGTATTGTGAAGTATGTTTTTGGAAGTGCGCGGGCTGGGCTTATGCCGATGAAAACAATAAGGTTGTTAAAATTATCGGTAACCAGGAAGACCCGCACTGTAATGGCAGGCTTTGCCCGCGTGGCACCGGTGGAGTTGGGATGGTTAATGATAGCGACAGACTAACACAGCCACTGATCAGAACTACAGTTAATGGGGAGCAAACCTTCAGAGAAGCTACATGGGACGAAGCTTTCGATCTAATAGCTTCCAAAATGAAGGAAGTGTCAGAAAAGTATGGACCTGAAGCCTTCGCATTATTTAATCATGGTTCTGCAGGCCACCATTTAGGGCATCTTTTCAAAGCCTATGGCTCCACAAATATCACGGCACCATCGTATGCACAATGCCGCGGACCGCGCGAAGTTGGATTTGCCGCAACCTTTGGTTCAGGAGTAGGCTCACCCGAACCCACTGATATCCGCGACACGAAATGCCTCGTTTTAATCGGCTCCCACCTTGGCGAAAACATGCACAACAGCCAGGTTCAGGAAATGTCGGATGCCATCGACAAGGGCGTTTCCATTATTACCGTTGACCCCCGGTTTTCGACAGTGGCCAGTAAATCAAAATTCTGGTTACCCATCAAGCCTTCAACCGATCTTGCACTTTTATTGGCATGGATCCATGTAATTATCAACGAAAAACTTTATGATGAAGACTATGTTGAAAAATATACCTACGGACTCGACCTGCTCAAAACGCATGTAGAAAAAATGACCCCCGAATGGGCTTATGGTATCACCACCATTAAACCTGATGTAATAAGGAAAACTGCACGCGAAATGGCCGATGCCTCTCCATCGGTAATTATACACCCCGGACGGCATGTTACCTGGTATGGCGACGACAGTCAGCGTGCAAGGGCCATGGCAATTTTGAATGCACTTTTGGGATCGTGGGGACGGCGTGGAGGATTTTATTTCAAGGAAAGCATGAAGGTCCCACACTTTCCCCACCCTGAATATCCAAAACCAAAATGGTCGTGGCGCGATACACTCAATGGCAAATATCCATTAGCCGGTTTGGCAATATCCAATGGCCTGATAGACGCTACCATTCCTTCGCCCGACAATAAACACCAGATTAAAGCCTGGATGGTTGCCGGCACAAACCTGCCGCTAACCATGCCACAAAAAGAACAGTTGAATAAGGCATTTGATGCCCTCGAATTTGTTGCAGTAGTTGACACAATGCCAATGGAAATAACAGGTTATGCTGATGTTGTGCTACCCGAGTGTACTTACCTCGAAAGATACGATGACCTGAGAACTTCGCCAAACCGTGAGCCATTTATCGCCCTGCGTATGCCGGCCACAGAGCCTTACGCCGATACCAAACCGGCGTGGTGGATGGCCAAGCAACTGGGTGAAAAACTTGGTCTTGGTGAATATTTTGCTTACGATAACTATACTGAAGTCTTAGACTGGCAGCTTCAACAAGTTGGCTCATCGCTTGAAGAAATGCAAAAAATTGGAATTAAAAAATATAAGCGCACATCAGGGCCACTTTACCTTGGCAAAGATGAAGATTACACCTTTAATACAAATACCGGTAAAATCGAACTATACTCCACCGAATTTCAGGCCAACGGCTTTGATCCCATGCCTGTATTTACACAGCATCCGGAACCACCATCGGGATATTACAGGTTAATTTACGGACGTGCGCCAATGCATACTTTCAGCCGCACGGCAAACAACCCAAATCTTCACGACCTGAAAAAGGAAAACTCGATATGGATAAACCCGAAAGTGGCCAGCTTGTGGGGATTGAATAAAGATCAATACATCTGGATTAAAAATCAAGATGGAGTTGTATCGAAATTTCCTATTAAAGTTAGGATTACCGAAAGAATAAGATGGGACTCTATTTATATGGTTCATGGATTTGGACATAGCGACAGAAAACTAAGCCGTGCTTATGGCCGGGGTGCCAGCGATTCGGATATGATTACAAATGTAATGGTTGACCCGATAATGGGAGGAACCGGGATGCGTGGAAATTTTGTAACATTTTTAACAGAAGAGCCAAAAGAGGAGGTTAACTCATGAGATATGCCATGGCGATAGACACTAAAAAGTGTGTCGGGTGCAGCGACTGTGTGGTTGCCTGCCAAACAGAAAACAACGTTCCAATAGGATATTGCCGCGACTGGGTAACAGAAACCGTTGCCGGCAGCTACCCTAACGTGGAAATTGAGCTCAGAACCGAAAGGTGCAACCACTGCGACAATTCACCTTGTGTGCGCTGCTGCCCAACGGGTGCAAGCCACATTGTTGAAGGTGGTGTGGTTTTGGTAACACCTGAAGAATGTATTGGCTGCGGGGCGTGTATCCAATCCTGCCCGTACGATGCCCGGTATTCGCATCCAAAAGGCTACGTGGATAAATGCACATTTTGCAACCATCGTGTGGTTAAAGGCGAACTACCGGCATGTGTGGCGGTTTGCCCAACGAAATGCATGTATTTTGGTGATTTAGACAATCCAAATAGTGATGTGTCGAATGCACTGAAAAACAGAAAATATAAAACCCTGGCTCCGGAAGCTGGTACAAACCCACACATTTTTTATCTTATTTAATAAAGAAACAAAATGAGAGAAGAATTATTTATTAGCGGACGCGACATTCCAAATATCGACCCGTTTTTGCATATCTGGCACTGGCAAATACCGATTTACCTTTTCCTGGGCGGCCTGGCTGCGGGCATATTGTTTTTCGCAAGTTTGTTTACAATTATTGGTAAAGAAAAAGAGATGCCGGCAACTGTAAAGTGGGGGCCGTTTTTTGTTCCCGGGGCACTGGTATTGGGATTGTTCATGCTCTTTTTAGACCTAAAACACCAAATGTATTTTTGGCGACTCTACACCACAATCCGCATGGATTCGCCAATGTCGTGGGGAGCGTGGGTACTCATGTTTATTACGCCCTTGTCTTTTGTTTGGGTTGCCAGCTATATTAAAGAGCTTATTCCTGAATGGAATTGGAAATACAAATGGATAGAGGAATCTTTGGAATGGTTCAGGAACAGCCGCACACCCATTGCTTGGATTATGATGGCGCTTGCGGTTGTATTGGGGATTTATACAGGTATTTTGCTAAGTACCTTTAATGCACGACCGCTTTGGAATAATGCGATCCTCGGGCCTTTGTTCATGGTTTCGGGAATGTCAACCGGAATAGCTACCGTAATGTGGATTTCGAAAAGCCACAGCGAGCGTAAAATACTGGGACAAATTGACATCCTGCTCATCGTTGTTGAGCTGTTTTTTATTACCCACATGCTCATGGGTATGCGTGCCGGATCGGAAGTTATGATCCAGGCTGCCGACCTTTTCCTGGGTGGACAATTCACGGTTTCTTTTTGGGTTTTCGTAATAATTCTGGGCCTATTATTTCCAGCCATTTTGGAGGTTCTCGAACTTCGGGGATATAAAATTCCGATTGCAATACCGGCCGTGCTTATTTTAATTGGTGGTTTGGTTTTCAGGTTTGTAATGGTTGAAGCCGGGCAAATAACAAGATATCTTTACTAAATAAATAAATTAGATACTCATGAACGACAAATCAAAAATATACTGGAATCCATACTTTGGCGGTGTAATGCTGGGCTTACTCCTACTTGTAACTTTCTACATCACCGGAAGAGGTCTGGGAGCAAGTGGCGCTGCAAAAAGCACTGTGGTAGCTACTATTAGTAAAGTTGCACCTGAACACGCGCAAGAATCAACATATTACAGCAAATTTATATCAGATGATGCGCATCCACTCAACCAATGGCTGGTATTTGAAGTGATTGGAATTTTGGCCGGTGCGCTGCTTTCGGGTGCGCTTTCAAACAGGCTAAAATTCAAGGTTGAACACTCCCCAAAAATTAGCCCCGGCCGCAGGCTTGCGTTTGCCGCTTTCGGAGGCATAGCATTTGGCATAGGTTCACAATTCGGGCGCGGATGCACCAGTGGCGCTGCCCTAAGCGGGATGGCATCGCTTTCGCTTGGTGGCTTTATTGCCATGCTTTCAATTTTTGGAAGCGCTTACGTGTTCGCGTATTTTTTCAGGAAAAATTGGATTTAATCACACACAAAATTAAATAACATGGGCCCACTCATTCCATTAGGTATTATCGACGCGAGCTGGAATAATGTATTTGCAATCTTAATAGGAATTGCTTTTGGATTTATCCTCGAATCGTCAGGTTTTTCATCAAGTCGCAAATTAGCCGGCGTTTTTTATGGTTATGACTTCACAGTTTTGAAAGTCTTCTTTTCTGCTGCAATTACTGCCGCCATTGGTCTTTACTATTTTTATTATCTTGGATGGATAGACATAAACATGATTTATGTTAATCCAACTTATCTTGGTTCGGCCATTGTTGGCGGAATTATTATGGGGCTGGGATTTATCATGGGAGGCTATTGCCCCGGCACAAGCTATTGTGGTGCAGCCATCGGTAAAATAGATGCCATTGTTTTCTCCTTTGCCATGATGGCCGGCATCTTTGTGTTTTCTGAATTCTATCCTTTTTTCGAAGATTTCTACAATTCAGGTTTCCTCGGAAATATTACCGTTTATGACACACTCGGCATTTCAGTAAGCCTGTTTATGATCATACTCATTGCAATAGCTTTGGCGGCTTTTTATGCCACCTCTCTAATTCAGAAAAAAGTAAAAAAAGTAGATTACTAACACCCATCATTTATAGCTATGAATAAAACCTATATAATACTTGCAGGAATTTTAATCATCTTAGGTCTTGGATTATTCGTGCTTGAGGCAAGGGAACATAAGGATGAAATCACTCCAAAAGAATTGTTGACCGATTTGATCGAAAACACCAGGTACCTAACTTCCGATGATCTGGCCCGCAGAATTATCGAAGGCGACCCGTCGATACAATTGATTGATGTGCGGGATGCGTATGATTTCATGGATTTTTCGCTGCCGGGAGCTGAAAATATTCCCATTTCTGACCTTGCCACCGAGATGACCAGCGAAATGCTTGGAGTTCCGGGGAAAGATTTTATTTTTTACTCAAACGGTGATGTGGAAGCAAATAAAGCATGGCTGATTTCACAGCGCTTAGGCTACAAAAGGTTGTACATTTTAAAAGGCGGTTTAAATAAATGGATTGAAACAATTATCAAACCTCAGGCACCAGCCGAAAGTCAACCATCAGAAGCGTTTGATCTGTATGAATTCAGGCTTGGAGCAAGCCAGTATTTTACCGGGGGCAATACCACGATTACCACTGATGCTCCTGCACTGGAAATCCAGTTTGAAAGGAAGAAAAAGAAAGGCGCTGTTGAGGGCGGGTGCTAGTCAACTTCGAAGAATTTAATAATTAATAAATGGGTCAGGTCTAAAAACTATAAAATCTTCAACTTAGTCATCGGATGACTTTTTTAATAACCGAAATACAATCTTATAATTTTAGAATATCTGTCAAAAATAGTCATCCGATGACTTTTTAAACCAGGTTCATAAGTGTAAATAAAAATATGAATTTGATAAAAATAGTGGATGATTATTTGCAGAGGATTAAAAGTTACATGGAAATAAACCTCAAAATCATTCACTCTCCTTTCTATCATCTAAATTCTTCCCGAAAGCTTTCGGGACTAACATCTAAAATCTAATATCTAATAAGCTATGAAAGAACACAAAACAAAGAGGCTGGTAATAGCAGTAGCTGTTTTTTTGGGGGTACTGATTGCTGGTTACCTTTTTATGAAAAGCCCCGAATTAGCTTTCGTGGAAACACCGCAGCAAACAATCGATGCCATAATGGAATCAGGTAATGAAATACTGCCAGAGGATGTGGCTTACTATGTCGAATTTGACGAACCGGGATTTATCTATATTGATTTGAGGAGCCCTTACGAATTTGCTAAAGGAAATATCCCAACATCCATCAACATACCACAAACCAATTTGCTTGAAAAAGCAACACTTGAGTTTTTTAATGAAATCAAAAAGGATTCGTTAATTATGGTTCTGATTGGCAATGATGAAGCGGCGGCAATTGGCCCCTGGCTAATTTTGAAACAATTAGGCTACAACAATACAATGGTTATGAAAGGCGGTTGGAATTATTACGCCAACGAATCGCTCGACCCTTACGATATGCCTGAGATTCCAAAATACATGGTTGAAGATGCTGCTTACGACTTCGTTTCAATTATGGAAACAATGAAATCATCACCGGCTGCTGCTTCTGAAACTGATGCACCGGAAATTGTTTTACCAACCAGGAAGAAAAAGAAGGGCGCTGTGGAAGGGGGATGTTAAGAACATGATCTTTTAGTTTAAAAAATACTGAAAATAAGAACTCCAGACTTACCGCAATTGCTATGTCGCACTTAATACACTTTGTGATACTTTTCCCATAGGAATCCCTTCGGGAGAGCCTTTGTGCATTGTGCCACAGGCTCGCCTCGCGAAGCGGGCATCACTATGTGAGTGGCAAATAAATGATGAACAGCCACAAAGACACTGAGAAACACCAAGAAACTCAGGATGAATTTTGCGACATGTAGATTTACAGTAGTATTGTTATAAGTAATTGATTTTACGCTCATGGTTCAGGATATCTGAAATTGAAAGAATAAACGAAAAACACATTAATTCTGCGATTTTGTTAAAGCTGGCATAGCGCCGGCTTTTTTATTATTAATGATGCACGGCAAGCACACAACAATTAGTATTTTTGGCAAATATCATCAATCGTCTAAATGTCAGAAGTAATATCCAATAAGAAGAAACCGGGAAAATTGAATCCCCGAAAGTTGCCCCCAAAGCGTAACTATCGCGATCATCTTTTAAAATTCCGAAAGGTATTGATCCGGATTGTTACAGTAACGATGCTTCTGGCAGTGCTCGCCTTTATGAACCGTCCTTTCATTTTCGATAAGATTTTATTGGCTCCGAAAACCGATGAATTTTTTACCAATCGTATGCTTTGCCTCATTGGAGAAAGATTGGAGATTGACAACCTTTGTTTCAACACTGAGTCGCTTACAATTATAAATGTAAATATGGCAGGCCAGTTTTTAACCCACCTTTACGTTTCGATAGTTGCCGGAGTAATCCTTGCCTTTCCATACATCCTGTTTGAGTTGTGGACTTTTTTGGCCACCCTTCTTAAAATTAAAAACCGCCGCACAACAATTGCAACTATTTCTGCCGGTAGCTTTCTTTTTGTTTTAGGGCTCTTGTTTAGTTACTTCCTCATTGTTCCCCTCACGGTAAATTTCCTGGGTACTTATTTTGTGAGTAGCGAAGTAAAAAACACTGTGATGCTTGGCTCCTATATCGGCACCATTGCTTCATTGATTCTGGGAGTAGGAGTTTTTTTCGAACTTCCGGTTTTAGTTTATTTTCTTGCCAAATATGCTATTGTAAGCCCCGATTGGCTAAAAAAAATGAGGCGCATCATGATTGTAGTTATCCTTATCATATCCGCCATCATTACACCACCCGACATTATTAGTCAAATCATGGTTTGCATCCCGCTAATTATTCTTTACGAAGTAAGTATTTGGCTTGCAAAGCGAGCTTACAAGCCGGGATAATTAATTTGTAAATTATTTTTGAGACCAGTTTAAAAAGGCACGAAGCATCATATTTACACAATTATCATCTCAGATTATCAGTATTGAAAAATAATATCCGTGCATCTCCGCCAGCTGGCGGACAGGCTGTGGCTTTTTATTCCGGATTCATTTTATTGGTTTTAATTTCAATTCATCTACGTGCATATTATCTTTAAAATATTTTCCAAAACAAAACCGACACTGTGTCTATCCGGTTTTACTTATTTTATGTAATTGCCCAGTGTTTATTAATGTTATGCTTGAGCCAGAAATTTTAATAAAACCTTCGTTTTGAAACTTTGTAAGGGCACGTGATGTACTTTCGCGGGTTATGCCAAGCAGGCTGCCAAATTCATCCCTGGTAACAGGAAGTGTAAATGTATTGTTATCAAAAATTGCATTTCCAAAATATAGTAAGGCATCAGCTACTTTCCCATAAGTTTGTTTAGCATTATTGTTAAGAAGCCTGCTATAACCATTGAGGTTGTCTTTTGACATTGAAACCAGTACTTCGTAAGCAAAATCACCATTACTCCGTACCAGGTTTTTAAATGTATCAACATCAATGTAGCAAACCTGTACATCGTTCAAAGCTTTATACGAATAGTGGTTTATCTGGTCGCCAAAAAGTGAGTTAAGCCCAAGGTATGAAAAGCTTTTTATTATCTGAACCATTTGATCGCGACCATTATCACCCTTTTTGTATTCTACCACCAGACCACTGCGCAAATACACAATATGTGAGGTAAGAGAACCCTCAAGGTAAATGTGTTCCTTTTTGCTCAAGGTAAGTTCGCGGCAATTTTGTTGAAGTGTGCTTACCTGCTCATTGTTTAGCAATGCAACTGCACAAAAGGGATCCAGGCATGATGCACAACTTGAGTATTGCTTATTTAATAAACCAAATTCATTGCTCATAAAATCTGTTCTTTCTCAGCTTGCAAAATTATCAAAATTATTATATGTGATTAATATCACACATACATAATGAAACAATCAAAAAAAAATCTGGCCTTTATTTAATCAAATTCTATCTTTGTAATTAATGCTAAAAAATAATTAGTTTTACTTTAAAAATTAATGTTATGAAACCATTCGCCTGTAAATGCCTTTTCATTTTACCCATAATCTTATTCGTTGACTATGTTATTCTGGCGCTTTTTGGTGCTACCTCCTGCTTTTTCGGTGTGGGTGAAAGCGAATATTGTTCGATATATTCAGCCGTTGCGATAATGTTCACTTCTGCATCGCTGGTTTTTTTTGTGGGAATAATAGCGAGGAAAAACAAAAAAGAAGCTTGCGACACAGACGAGGTTGCCACATAAACTCAGCGAAACATTTTATCTCCAAATAAAAAACCCGGGTAAGAAATTCTTACTCCGGGTTTATTTTTATTGCACTACCTAAAACTTAGTGGCTGCAAATCAAAATGATTTAAATTGATGTAGCAGTTCTATCAGAAAAGAAATATTAATATTTCTTTTCCTTCATTGTACTTCGCAGTGGATTATTATAACCGCAAGGTACGCTAAAGACGCGAAATATTTTTCTTTAGAAAAATAAAAATCTAGTAATATTTGGAGTTTTTAGACTAAGTACTTGCTATGAAATAATCTGACTCAATACAATAGATTTCTCCTGCCGCAGGTGCGGCATCGAAATGACAAAGCCCCGGGCTGTTAATGGGGTGTGGGAATGTGGGCGCTTTGCGCCCACATTCCCACACCCCTCTACCCGCTCCAACGATGTCATTTCGATCCGCCGGCTGGCGGAGAGAAACCTGCCTGCCGGCAAGGCTGGTCTCCTTAGATACACACATTTACAAAAACATGTCATTGGTAACAAAATAACATCAAGTTAATTCATAACAATCCCTAAGCTCGGTGTTAGATACTACCCTATTTTTTTATCTACAATGGCCACAATCTCCTTTTCCAATTCCAGGGCTTTGGTTTCGATTTCGCCACCTTTTTGAAGCAGGTTATTTACAAATTCCTTATCGTCCAGTCCGGCACCATTAATCCTAACATTCATAAACGCACCACGCACGGCGGCACGCGCGCACAAAGCGCCAACACCGGCATCAGAAACAGAGTTTGGATTTCCGGATCCTGCCATAGCCTTCATCACCGCCATCGAATCGCAGGCTTTTTGCATCACCTTAAACGGAACTTCCATCGCATATTTTGATGCATCTTCGATGGCCTGTTTACGCGCGGCTTTTTCGGCATCCGATCCTTTGGGCAAACCAAAGGCATCCATAATTTTATTGAAAGCACTGGTATCTTCGTCAACGAGGTGCAGCAGTTCGTCTTTAATTTTCTGGCCTTTTTCGGCCCAATCCGAAAATTCTTCCCAACGCTCGTCCCAGCCACGCTTGTGCGATGAAAGGTTGGCTACCATTGTCCCCAACGAAATCCCCAAAACACCGGCGTAAGCAGCTATGGAACCACCACCGGGGGCCGGTGATTCCGAGGCAGTTTCATCGGCAAATTCGGTAAGGGTCATGTCGATAAGCTTCTTTTTTGCTTCATCGGCAATCATGTATTCAATAATTTTTTCCTCGGGTTTAAAGGGTTTTAAATCATCGAGGCCAAGGGACTTTACTGCTATTTTTATGAGTTCGGATTGTGAAACACCGGCAGATCTTTGTTGCTTTTTCAGGAAATATTTTCCAGCATCGAGCATGGCGTTTAAAGGAATCAACCCAACCAGCTCGGAGCCCGTAACCCGAATGCCCCGCTCTGCTGCTTTTTTACTGGCCTCTTCAAAAGCCACGTGTACGGGGGTAATACTGATATTTGTGAGGTTCAGCGAAATCTGGGCAATGCCATACTCTTCAATAAACCAACCAATACCCTTTACCGATTTTAAAGTTCCGGGAATATTTATTTTATTTCCTTTTTCATCGCATACAATTTTGCCGGTAATGGGGTCGCCTTCACGCTTTACCCTTCCACGCTCACGAATATCAAAAGCTATGGCATTGGCTCTCCGGGTGGATGTTGTGTTAAGGTTGACATTATAAGCCACCAAAAAATCGCGGGCACCAACTGCGGTAGCGCCTGATTTGGCGTTGAATTTTGCAGGCCCAAAATCTGGCTTCCATTCGGGCTTTACCAACTTTACGGGCAGCCCTTCGTATTCGCCCGAGCGGCAGGTAGCCAGATTGCGGCGTTTTTCGGTGAAAGCTGCATTTTCGTAACAATAAACCGGAATCTCCAATTCTTCGCCAATACGCCTGGCGAGTTTACGGGCATATTCTACGGTTTCGTCCATAGTAATATTGGCAACCGGAACCAGCGGGCACACATCGGTAGCGCCCATGCGGGGATGCTCGCCTTTGTGTTTTGCCATGTCGATAATCTGGGATGCCTTTTTCACCGCCCTGAAAGCTGCTTCAATTACTTCATCGGGGGTACCAACCATTGTTACC
>Ga0075111_1000723_pt1 | contig 15177 bp, 7 predicted proteins | sample AntAceMetag02UKK_FD_69787 | JGI IMG/M metagenome (GOLD analysis project Ga0075111, IMG submission 69787) | Saline lake microbial communities from Ace Lake, Antarctica - Antarctic Ace Lake Metagenome 02UKK | ecosystem: Environmental > Aquatic > Non-marine Saline and Alkaline > Saline | place... | reverse complement strand
TGATCTTGACGGGGACGGATTGTTAGACCTTATCATTGGTGAATACGCAGGCAAACTCTACCATTATAAACAAGGAGGCCCCAATTCAAGCTCCTTTTGGATGGTTACGGCAAACTTCAATCCCGGTTATTTGGGTAGTAGGCCAACCCCCACCTTCACTGATATTGACGGAGATGGCTTACAGGATCTTATTATTGGCAAATCTGATGGTAAGCTGAGCCATAGTGAGCAGGAAGTTTTGGATGAACTGAATTTTGGATCCCTGCTGATTGGAAATAGTTCTTCCCTAAAATCCTATTTAGTAAGGGCTGATCATCTGCTGGACGACCTGTTGATTGAATGCCCGGGCGGGTTTAAGGTATCATTAAACGAATCATCCGGGTATGCACAGGGTTTAGCCATTGCCCCAATAGACGAAAAAATATGCACGCCGGTTTATGTAAAATTTGAGTCGTTGACGGATAGCTCCTATACAGGAAACCTGGTACACACCACCACTGAAGCAACAACAAAAAATATTGCCCTAACAGGTCAGGGTAGATGGATCGACGGTTTTCCAGGCACTGCCCTTGATTTTGATGGAACGAATGATTATGCCTCCACCGTTATCGATGTAAACCCAACTGTAAATCCAGCCATGACCTGGGAAGCCTGGGTTTATCCCACGAGAGTGAATTATGGATCACGGCAATTTGTATTTTCTCATGATGATGGGGGCTGGGACAGAACAGTGGGTATTCCCGCTAATTCATCTTTCTGGGAAGTTCACACTGGAAGTGAAGACTGGGAAGTTGTTGAAATTGACTTGAACACCTGGCAACATATTGCTGTTGTTTTTGATGATGATAATAATAAACTATATTTTTACAAAAACGGGATTCAATATGAGTATAATGGAGCAACTGATTATGGCAGTTCCAACCTTAAATTAAACATCGGAAAAAGTCCGGAAGGTCAATCTTATTTCCAGGGAAAAGTTGATGAAGGCCGTATCTGGGATGTTGCCAGAACGGACAATGAAATCCGTGAAAACATGCACCTACCCCTTACAGGGACAGAAACCGGATTGATCAGCTACTGGCAGGTCAATGAAGGTGGTGGGACAATGGCATATGATTTAGTATCAGGAAATCATGGCACACTTCATAATATGGATAATTCTGATTGGAAACCCTCCACTATTCCTTTCGGGGCAGGATTTGCAGCTACACAGGTGAATCCTTCAGGAACAGTTTCGTTCACCGGAACCGGACTTTCCATGGAATATAATTCATCGGGCAATGATTCGATAACTGTAGCAAGGATCGACACACTGCCCAACATCTTACCCGAGTGTCCTTTTGTGGTATTGGATGAACAGTATTGGGTGGTAAACCGTTACGGTACGGGTACATTCGATGCAAACCTCACCTTTACTACAGCCGAAGAACTTGCAATGGATCCTTCGCTGTTTCTATTGTATTCCCGGCCCTCTACCTCTGATACGGAATGGATGTATGTTACCTCTGCTTCTTCAGTGAATACCACCGAAAAGAAAGTTACTTTCGAAGGAATTACCCATTTCAGCCAGTTTATAATTTTAAAGCTCAATGATCGTGAAATAGATGGTTTTCCGGGCACAGCCCTTTCCTTTGACGGGAGTACTGATTACGTTGAATGTGGCAATGATCCCAACCTCAATATTGCAAATAATATCTCAGTAGAAGCATGGATTAAACCGGATATTATGATAGCCAACAGCCAGATCATTAAAAAAGGAGTCCTGAGCTTTCTATATTGGGATGCGGAACTGGAAGATATCCCGGGGAAAGGCATACAAATATATCTTCCCGGCCTGGCAGATTATTGGGAATTTCACAGGGTCATGGATTTTAATACATGGGTGCATGTTGCCTGGACCTACGATAATTCAGGGAACCTGACTGCATATGTTAATGGTGAAATCACAAGACAATCAAACTTTCCCGGAAGTATAAGTATGAATACAGACGCACTGGAATTTGCCTCATCAACAGATGAATATAATGGCCTACTTGATGAAGTAAGGATCTGGAATGTCGTCAGAACAAGTGAACAGATACGCGAAAACATGCACCTTCCCCTAAGCGGGACAGAAACCGGGTTGATCAGCTACTGGCAGTTCAACGAAGGATTTGGGTCCACTGCAACTGATTTGATTTCGGGAAATTTTGGCAATCTTTATAATATGGATAACACCAATTGGATTTCATCAACCATTCCTTTCGGGTCAGGATTTTCAGGTTCACAGGCAGAAGCTACGGGAATAGTTGATTTTTCAGGAACAGGGCTTTCCATGGATTTCCAAACTGCAGGCGGGGCCGAAATTTCAGTTTCACGAATTGATTCCGTTCCTAACATACCACCCATGGGCTCAATTACTGTTCTGGACGAACAATATTGGGTGGTAAACCGTTACGGTACGGGTACATTCGATGCAAATCTCACCTTTTCCACAAGCGAAGAACTCACAGTGGACCCTTCCCTTTTAAAATTGTTTTCGCGATCCTCAACATCCGATACGGAATGGGATTATGTTGCCTCTGCATCTTCCGTAGATAGCATAAATAAAAAAGTCACTTTTGAAGGAATTACCGATTTCAGCCAATTCATTGTTGGCCGCCTTGAAGTAGATGGTTTTCCATACACAGCACTTGATTTTGACGGTGAGGATGATTATGTTCAACTCAACCAGGTTTTACCCATCGGCAGTGTTAGCAGTACTTTTGAATGCTGGGTTAAGGTTCCCCTGGTTAACACAGGCAATCTTACTACAGGAGAAAGGGTCGGTATTCTCTTAGGAAATTTTTATAGCCCATCGTCTCAAACAATTGCTTTCGAAATTAACGCCAATGGACTGATGCGATATTACTGGAATAATGGAGGGGGTAGTCTGATAGACTTTAACGGGATAACAGATCTTAGGGATAACCAATGGCATCATCTAAGCTTTATAAGAGATAAAAACGGTGGGCAATGTATCATGTATCTTGATGGTGCGGTTGAAAATACATATACAGGCATCGGATCAGATTTGACACTGACATATACTCACAGGATAGGCTGTGACAATAGAACTTCTGGTGCGATTAATTTTCATGGAAAAATCGAAGAATGCCGTGTCTGGAATGTAGCCAGGACAAAAACCGAGATTCGCGAAAGCATGCACCTTCCCCTAAGCGGGACAGAAACCGGGTTGATCAGCTACTGGCAATTCAATGAAGGGACCGGGACAACGGCAATTGATTTAATTTCGGGAAACTACGGCAATCTTTATAATATGGATAACACCGATTGGATTTCATCAACCATTCCTTTCGGGGCAGGATTTGCCGATTCACAACCTGAAACAAATGGAACAGTGGTTTATACCGAAACAGGGCTATCCATGGATTTTGCTTCACAGAATGGTGCCGGGATCACTGCTGCCAGGATCGATTTAGCTCCCAATTTGTTGCCTGCCGGTCAGGAGGGCGTCTTTGATGAACAATACTGGGTAATAAACCGTTATGGCACAGGTTCATTCGATGCCGCCCTTACATTTACCCTGGCTGAAGACCTGACAATTAATGATGAAAACAACCCTTCTAGCATACTTTTGTATAAGCGTGCTTCCACTTCTGATACAGACTGGGAATTTGTTACTTCGGCTACTTCGGTGAGCGTTGCCAACAATGATGCGACTTTTACAGGAATTACCGACTTCAGCCAGTTCATTATTGGAAAACTCCATTCTATTATAGAATTAGACCTGAATGTATTTCTTGAGGGGCCATATAATGGTACTGATATGAATATCCATTTGAACACCGCTTCTGATCTGCCTTTGAGCCAGCCTTACACCAACCCGCCCTGGAATTATCCGGAAACAGATTCTGTCATTACCTTCCCGAATTCAAATATTGTTGATTGGGTACTTATTGAGCTTAGAGATGCGCAAGATGCGGATGCTGCAACAAGGTCAACATTCGTTGCCCGGCAGGCAGCATTTATTTTAAATAATGGTTCTGTAGTTGCCATGGACGGATCAACAAATCTTTTATTTGATGTCACAATTAGTGAACAATTATTTGTAGTGCTGTGGCACAGGAACCATCTCGGTATCATGTCAGCTATACCATTGGCAGAGTCCGAAGGTATTTATTCCTATGATTTTACAAATGCAAGTGGCCAGGCCCACGGAATAGGATCGCAGAAAGATTTAGGCAGCGGAAAGTTTGGAATGATTGCCGGGGATGCCAATGGTGATGGGATCGTTAATGATACAGATAAAAACCCGGTATGGAATACACAGGCTGGAATTTCAGGTTACCTGTCTGCCGATTTAAATATGGATGGACAGTGCAATAACCAGGACAAAGATGAACTTTGGTTTCCGAACCGGGGGTATGGATCACAGGTTTACTTCACCTATAGCCCCTGTCCGGGAATACCTAACATAACATACGCAGGTCAAACATACAATACGGTACAAATTGGTGAGCAGTGCTGGTTGAAAGAGAATTTGAATGTGGGGACGATGATTCAGGGATTTGAAGAAATGACAAATAACGATACGATTGAAAAATATTGCTATAATAATGATCCAACTAACTGTGCAAGCTATGGTGGGCTCTACCAGTGGGATGAAATGATGCAATATACAACACTAGAGGGGGCGCAAGGTATTTGCCCGGAAGGATGGCATATCCCTACCTATGGGGAATGGGATATGCTTATTGATTTTTTGGGTGGTGATGGTATTGCTGGTGGTAAAATGAAGGAAGCAGGTACTTTACATTGGTCAACACCTAACACAGGCGCAACCAATGAAAGCGGGTTCACAGCACTTCCAGGAGGCCTCCTTGACGAAGTCAATGGTTTCCATGCTATGGGTACTTACTGCAATCTATGGTCTTCATATGAATTTACCGGATCGTATGCTGGGCTACGAAGAATTTACACTGGTGGCACATCTTGTTATACGTCGAGCGGCACCAAAATATTCCCTGCTTCAGTGCGGTGTATCAAAGATAATTAAATTGATTGTTATCTTTCAGTTCTGATAAATCAAAATAGGCAAGAAAATGATGGGGTTTTGGAGTGCTGGGCCCACTCCACTACTCCACTACTCCATTACTCCACCACTCCACTATTCCATTACTCCGCCACTCCACTATTCCACTATTCCATTACTCCATCACTCCACTATTCCATTACTCCATCACTCCATCACTCCACTATTCCATTACTCCGCCACTCCACCACTCCATTTCTCCACTACTCCACTACTCCACTACTCCACTACTCCACTACTTCATTACTCCAATCGAGAACTCCACCCATTAATATAACAGTAGAACTGTTTTTACCCCTCACCCCAAAACAGTATTTTTTTCCTAAGCTTCATAAATGGTTTCTCAATCAGCAAGTGTAAGATTAACCCTCCGAAAACAGCGATGAGAATACAAATCCAGAATGTCGATTGTTCTAAGCTTTCATATCCTAATCTTTCGATAGCTATTTTTACAAGATGATACAATTGTTTATGGCTTAAATAAATGGCATAGGACAAAGTTGCTATTATAAAGGTGAATTTACTCCTGAAGCGATACAACACACAATTTGGGCTTATTGCTGCAATCGCAACACCAGTTAATAGTCCGTCCATACGATTGTAACTCGGGTAATACACCTTCTCGATAAAACCCAAAGCCATTTGTCGGCGGTTTCCACTTTCGATAAACGGTTGCACGTACTCATTCCAGTTGTAGTACCTAAGAATAAACCCAAGAATTACCAAAGCAACAATTAAATACGGAGTAAACTTTTGTGTGCGACTTACAAAAACGCCAACTATCGCAATTGGGAGTATCAAGTAAAATTGCTCTTCGATACAAAGGGACCATGCATGCGAAAAGGAATTCTGTGTTTGGGCATCCAAGCCAAAGTTTTGGGTAAATGTTAAAAACCTCCACAAAGGAGGCAAACCTGAACCTTCACGGAGATTTGGCAAGGAATAATACAAAATCAGGACGGCAAGGTAGGCTGGGATAATTCTAAAAAACCGCTTTAAATAGAACCGCTTAAAGCTAATTCGATGGGTATCCTTGTACTCTTTTAATAGTTGAAAACCTATCAAATACCCGCTCAACACAAAAAACAAATCTACCCCTGTCCATCCAATCTCTTGTATTGGTCCTAACCAGGAAGGAACTCCTTTGCCAAAATGAAAAACCATAACGAGTAAAATCGCAATGGCCCTCAAATGGTCTAATCCATGAAGCCTGTTGGAGTTAGCTAACTTTATCATTCAATTTGCTAGTATTTAAACAGGTGTAAGTCAAACTAAAAAATAGAACACGGATAACACGGATTTCACAGATTTGCCCAGCTGGCAAGGCAGGTTTCTGCAGATTTTTTCTATTATCTTCTTTTTTTCAAGCATTCCATATCCGCTTCAATTTCTTTTAAGCTCTGTTCTTTTTGTAACTGCTTTTGTTCCGTCTTAAACTTTTCATATTCATCAGCAGATTTATCCATGGCCTTTTGATGGCTGATTTTGCCTGCATGGTTTAATAATTCCCTTTTATTTAATTGAAGAATGGAGTCCAAACGTTCTACCCAATCCTTCATATACATTGGTGTTTGTTGCTGCGCCATGGTTTCGGCAAAAGCCAGGTATTGCTCAACCAATAAACCCAGGAGTTTTATTTCATCTTTATTCAGGTAATTCTTGGCAATACTGATGTCTGCTTTTTTAATGGATTGATTGCTTTTTTTGTCATACGACTGCATCCCTAAAAGTGGCACGGAGGCGTCAACTCTTCGATAGACCAATTCGGCGGCTGTTTGTTGGCTGATTGCCCACAACAATTTATTTTGGACTGTTTTGAAGAAGATATTTGTTTCATCTGATTTTGGATTGTAGTCGATACTTGTGGTATAAATGTCTTTAATTTTTTGATAGAAGAACCGCTCGGATAGCCGTATCTCGCGAATGCGTTCTTGCAATTCAGTGAAGTAGTTCATTGAGCTGCCCAACTTAAACCGCTCATCGTTCAGTGCAAATCCTTTAATTATGTACTCTTTAAGCCGCTGTGTTGCCCATATCCTAAACTGTGTGCCTTGCTGTGATTTTACACGGTAACCCACCGAAATTACAACATCAAGATTGTAATGATTTACATCTTTACTTTGTGTTTTCCCTACAATAGCACCATGTTGAGTGGTTGTTCGGAATTTCCGAACAACCATATTTTTGTCTAATTCCCCTTCTTCAAAAGTATTTTTAATGTGCTCACTAATGGTAGCTTTCGATTTATGAAAAAGATCCTGCATGTGTAATTGCGTCAACCAAACTGTTTCCTCTTCCAGGCGAACATCTATTTTGATATTTCCTTCAGGATTTTGATAAATTAAAATTTGACCTTTGTTCATGGTTTATTCGGGTTTAAACATCAAAGATAATGCGATCGTTTGTTTTTAAAGTACTACCACGAATTTAATGTATGAATTTGAACAGGTGCACGACAAATTTAAAATAGAACGCTGATGACACGGATTTTGCTGATTTTCGCAGATGCTTTAGTACAATAATCAGTGATTATCCGTGTAATCATTGTTATCCCTGCCTTGCCGGCAGGTAGGTGTGTTCCATTAAAAGTCAGACAAGGCAATTCGTTGCACACCCATTTGGACAGATGTTTTTATATTCAATTTTTATATATCGAACTCTTTTTCATGCCCCTAATAAAGACAGATGCTTTATCTTGTGGTAAGTCAAAGCCATCGAAATACAATGCTTCAACTCAGTCCCAGGTATTTCATCGTTTAGTTTAAAAACAATGGCCCTGTTGCCTTCAAAGTTGAATTTATCTTTATAAATTGTCTTAAATGTGGGAACCAACAGAGAAGTGCACTTAAAATAGATTGCATATTGTTCAGGATTTTTTGCTTTCCAATCAATCCTTACAGTGCTTCCAAATTTTGTGAGGTAGCTGGGCTCTCCCCATTTTAGGGTTTCTTCCAATTTTTCAAGGCCTTCAGTTTCGGATGCTGCTGCTAATACCAGTTCCCTAAGATGAAACATTTGGGGTTTAACTGACCCGGGATAGTTGTTGAACACCTCCTTGACTTTTGGGTTACTGGTTAAATCCATCCTGATCAATTATTATGATAAATATTTGGTAATTATTTAGCTGCTTACTTTCAAATCCGATCATGTGGCTTATATCATAGACCCCCTCTAACCTGCCTAGCCGGCAAGGCTGACTCCCCCTTGAGGGGGAGAATGCCACCGCACTGGCTACTGCAGTGGCTTGTGCGGCTGGTCTCCCTTCCCCTCGAGGGGAAGGGACGGGCCTGCCTACCGGCAAGGCCGGGATGGGGTCATAAGAATTTGTTCGCTGATTTTAGAAAGCAACATTTCCCTTTTAAAGGGTTTGCTTATAAAATCGGAACAACCACAGTTGAGGGCTTTGCGTTTATCGGTTTCGGTAGAATAGGCCGTTTGTGCAATTATCGGAAGATTGGGACGGAACGCTATTATTTGTTTAGTAGCCTCATAGCCATCCATGTCTGGCATTTTAATATCCATAAGCACTAAATCGATGCCGGGGTTTGCTTTGCATATTTCAACGGCTTCGATGCCATTTTCTGCCCTGATAATAGTGAAGTTTTTACCTGATAAAAGCTCCTCGATATACATGAAATTAAAAATTTCATCCTCGGCAATGAGCAAGGTTTTTGGCTTTTCAGCTTCAATTCCAATTTCAATGCTGGATGGGTCACCCGCAATTAAATCCTGTTGTACTTTTTTGTAAGGAATGGTAAAATAGAACACCGAACCTTTACCTTGTTCAGAGCTTAACCATATTTTGCCACCAAGCAGTTTTACATATGCTTTCGAAATGGATAAACCTAAGCCCGAACCCCCATATTGCCGGGTTGTTGTGGTTTCTACCTGGCGAAATCGTTCAAATATTACCTCATGCATTTCAGGTGAAATGCCTATACCATTATCTTCTACATAAAATTCGAGATGCTTATCTTTTAAACAATACCCAAAATTAACATTGCCTTCTTTGGTAAATTTAAGCGCATTGTTAACTATATTTGATAGGATCTCTGTAAGTTTTGTTTCATCGGTTTTAATAAGCGATTCATTATCGGGCAAGGTGGTTTTAAAGCTAAGATGAATGTTTTGCTTTTTTGCTTTCAGAAAATATTTTTCGTTCAGGAGATTGCAAATTGCATTCAGGTTAGTATCTGTTTCATTTATTTTTCCCTGTCCTGCCTCAATAGTGGCAATGCTTATTATATCAGTAATGATAGAAAGTAACTGGTTGCTGCTTTGTACTATTATTTCGATATATTCCTGTTGCTTTACAGGAGTTAACTCCGGGTCGCTAAGGAAATCTGAAAACCCTACAATGGCATTCATAGGGGTTCGCACCTCGTGCGAAATATTGCGCAGGAACGCGGTTTTTAAGCGGTCGCTTTCTTCAGCCTTTTCTTTGGCTGCAATTAATTCAACTTCCGCCTGCCTACGTTCAGTAATGTCTCTGCAACTGCTATAAACTGATCTTTTGTCAGGCAGTACAACCGCATTGAAGTCAGTAGGAATATATTTACCATCACTTTTAAGAAGTTCTATTTCTGCAGTAACCTTGCCCTCTTTCATCAAACGATTGAACAAATCAAGATGTTCATTTATGCTGTCTTTAGGTGCAAGGTCAACAATGGTTTTACTCTTCATTTCTTCCGCGGTAAAACCAAGCATATTTGTTACTGCTGCATTAGTGTATATATACTTGCCTTTTTGATCTGTAATAAAAATTGCATCTGCGGAATTCTCCATTATTGATCTAAACTTCAATTCACTCTTTCTCAATGCTTCTTCCGAAAGTTTTCGCGCTGCTTTTTCTTTAACTTCTTCAAGTGCCCGATTTATAGTAAACGGAAGTCTTTCCGGTTTATCTTTTAATACATAATCGGTAGCTCCTTGTTTGATAAGCTCGATGGCAGTTACTTCACCAATTGTACCTGAAACGACAATAAATGGGATATCTGGAGATATTTCAATAGCTTTTTTTAATGCCGCAAAAGCATCGTATTCGGGTAAATTGTAATCTGATAAAATGATATCGTACTTTTGATTGTACAAGGCTGATACAAATTCCTGCTCATTTTCTACACGGTCCATTTTCAAATCATATCCTTCGTCTATCAATAATTCGTGAATGATTTCGAAGTCATGTTTAGAATCCTCAAGAGATAGGATTGTTAAGCTTGTTTTAGAGATATTCTGTTTTTTCATATCAATATCCTAATTTTTAGGTTGTTTGTTTGTAATTGTTTAGCTACTTACTTTCAAATCCAACCATGTGGCTTATATCATAGACCCCCTCTAACCTGCCTAGCCGGCAAGGCTGGCTCCCCCTTCCTGTCCGCCGCTTCGCTTTGGCAGGCGGAGAGGGGGAGAATGCCACCACACTGGCTACTGCAGTCGCTTGTGCGGCTGGTCTCCCTTCCCCTTGAGGGGAAGGGGTGGGCCTGCCTGCCGGCAAGGCAGGGATGGGGTCATGAGAATTTGGTAAATAAAACATCCACCTAAACAATTACGTTCATTTATTTTTAGGAAGTGTAAAGTAAAACTGACTTCCCCCTGCCTTGCCCGCCTCGCTGTTGCTCTTGCGTGGTGGGTCGTCAGGCAGATTACCATATTGACTTTCTACCCAAATTCTACCACCGTGTTGTTCTACAAATTCTTTACAGAGGATCAAACCCAAACCTGTTCCTTTTTCCTGTTGTGTGCCTACAGTTGATAAGCTTTCTTTTATCCGGAACAACTTATCTATATTCTCTTTCATAATTCCAACCCCACTGTCGCTCACACAAAACACCCATTCGTTTAGTTTTTGTTCGGCTGAAATAACAATCTTACCATCCGCATACGTGAATTTGATGGCATTCGAAACCAGGTTCCTTAATATAGTGCCAAGCATGGCTTTATCGGCTGAAACGTGAATATCATCCGGCAATTCAGTGGAAATGGTAATTGATTTTAATTGTGCAGCGTCGTTTAGTAATTCGATAATTTCGTTAATTAGTTCATGCAGGTCAATTGTATGCGGGGTAAACTCCATTTTGCCGGTTTGTAATTGCGACCATTCCATCAGGTTCATCAGCAAATCCATGGCCCGGTGAGAGGAACTCTTGATGTACCCGGCAAACTCTTCAATTCTTTCATAATCCTTTTCCTGGATTTCTTCAATCAGAAGGCTGCTAAATCCCAAAATACTGTTGAAAGGACTTTTCAGGTCGTGGGCAATAATACGGAAGAATTTGTCTTTAGTGGCATTCAATTCACGCAATTGGGCTTCGCTTTCTATCAGGGCATTCTCTGCCTGTTTACGTTCAGTGATGTCGTGATTAATTGATAAGCACGCTTTTTCGCCTTTAAAATCAATAGGGGTAACTACTACTTCGGTCCAGTATTCTGTATTGTCCTTTCTCCTTTTCTTTTCAACTGACGAAACCTTTTGCCCATTTAACAGGGCTTCATCCCAATCAACAAGGCGGCTCTCTGAACTACCAATAACAGAAAGATCACGGGCGATATTCATTTTAAGCAGATCATCCCTTGTATAGCCGGTTTGCTTTTCAGCTGCCGGGTTAACTTCTAATATTTGGGCACTATCAGTCCCGCCAATTTTAGTAACAAAAACAGCATCGCCTAAATCGTTAAAAAGACGTCTGAACCTTTCTTCACTTTCACGAAGCTCATTCTCCGACTTCTTGCGCTCGGTGATGTCGCTTCCATAGATGTTTACATAACCGGCACCTGCAATAGGAACAATAACCAAAGAATAGATGTGTTCACCAACCTCAACACTAATCACTTCCAACTTAGTATTTTTATACAGTTTAGCTACTAATTCACACTTACTTGTCGAAAGTTTTTCACCTACCGAACAATTCCAATGTTGCATCAACAATTTGCTTGGGCCATTTGCATATAGCACTGTGCCATCCTGTTTCACCCTTAAAACGGGGTGCAGATTTTCAGATGGGATTTTCGACAACATTATGTTTTCCTCATCTGCCTGCTTGCGCTCGGTGATATCATGGTAATTGATTAACACACCATTGATTGAAGGATCGTTGATATGGTTAGCGGCAGTAAGTTCTATCCATTTATAAGTACCATCTTTACATTTGTGCCTGAATTCAACTACCACAGGGGATTTTTTTTCGAGTATTTTGCTAAATTCTTTCTGAGTCTTTTCAATATCTTCCGGATGCACGTTTTCAAAGCTGATTGTGCCGATAATTTCTTCTGGCTTCCACCCAAAATATTTCTCAATATTTGGACTTTGATATTTTATTGTGCCATCAGCCCCCATAATGGCAATAATATCACTGATATTTGCAATCATAGCGGCATGTCGTGCATTAGTCTCCCGCAGTGCCTCTTCTGCTTTATTATCTTTCGAAGCTTCTTCAAGTACCCGCTCTATTGCAATAGGAAGTCTTTCCAGATTGTCCTTTTGTACATAATCTTCCGCACCTTGTTTAATAAGTTCAATGGCTGATACATCAATACTATTCCTGGAGACTACAATGAAAGGGACATCCGGACATATTTCATGGGATTTTTTTAATGCCGCAAAAGCATCGTATTCGGACAATTTAAAATCCGATAAAATGATATTATACTTTTGTTCGCTTAAAGCCGATACAAATCCCTGCTCATTTTTTACACGGTCCATTTTCAAATCATATCCTTCGCCTATCAGTAATTTGCGAATGATTTCGAAGTCCCGTTTAGAATTCTCGAGATGCAGGATTTTTAAACTCGGTTTAATAATATTTTGTTTGTTCATATCAGTATCGTGACTTTTGAGGTTGTTTCTTTCTAATTGTTTAGCTACTTACTTTCAAATCAAATCAAGTGGCTTATATCATAGACCCCCTCTAACCTGCCTAGCTGGCAAGGCTGGCTCCCCCTTCCTGTCCGCCGCTTCGCTTTGGCAGGCGGAGAGGGGGAGAATGCCACCACACTGGCTACTGCAGTCGCTTGCGCGGCTGGTCTCCCTTCCCCTTGAGGGGAAGGGATGGGGATGGGGTCATGAGAATTTTGTAAATAATCCATCACTAAACAATTACGTTCGTTTATTTTTAGGAACTGTAAAGTAAAACTGACTTCCTCCTGCCTTGCTCGCCTCGCTGTTGTTCCGGCGAAGCGGGCCGGCAGGCAGGTTGCCAAATTGGCTTTCGGCCCAAATTTTACCGCCGTGTTTATCTACAAATTCCTTACAGAGGATCAAGCCCAAACCTGTTCCTGTTTCCTGTTGTGTGCCTTTGGTTGATACGCTTTCTTCTATCCGGAACAACTTATCTAAATTCTCTTTTTTAATTCCAAGCCCGTTGTCGCTCACACAAATCATCCATTCGTTTTGTTTTTGTTCGGCTGAAATAACAATCGTACCACCCGGATGAGTGAATTTGATGGCATTCGATATCAGGTTTCTCAATATGGTGCCCATCATGTTTTTATCGGCCAACACATTAACATTGTTTGGTAATTCCGTTGAAATGGTGATTGATTTTAATTGGGCAGCGTTGGCTAATAATTCGGTGATTTCGTTTATCAATTCATCGACTTCAACAGTCACAGGATGGAACTCCATTCTGCCGGTTTGTGACTGCGACCATTGCATCAGGTTCATCAGCAAATCCATGGCTCGGTTAGAGGAATTCTGTATGATCCCTGCATACTTTTCAATTCCTTCATAATCCTTTTCCTGAATTTTTTCAATCAGAAGATCACTAAATCCCAAAACGTGATTGAAAGGACTTTTCAGGTCGTGAGCAATGATGGAGAAGAATTTGTCTTTAGTGGCATTGAGTTCTTTTAATTGGATTTCGTTTTCTTCTGCTTTTTCTTTTGCAACAATTAATTCCGATTGAAGGGCAACTGCTAAATTAGCTATGATTAATTCTTCCGCCAGTTTTTCTTTTTCATCGTTTTGTTGCGCAAACTTTATTTTAGAAATAATTAGCTCTGCTGCACGTTTTTCCTTTTCTCTGCTTTGATGTTCAAGTTCAATATTTGCAATCTTTAATTCTGCTGCACGTTTTTCCTTTTCTCTGCTTTGATGTTCAAGTTCAATATTAGCGATTATTAATTCGGCTGCACGTTTTTTCTTTTTTCCGTTTTGAAGTTCAAGTTCTATATTAGCAATCCTTAATTCTGCTGCACGTTTTTCCTTTTCGTGGTTTTGAAACGCAAGTTCTTTGTTGGCAATTATTAACTCAGCTGCCCGTTTTTCTTTCTCCTGATTTTGAAACGTAAGCTCTTTATTGGTAATTATTAACTCTATTTCCGCTTGCTTTCGCCGGGTAATATCGATAACTGTCAAAAAGCAATTCTGTTCATTTTCAGAAATAATTCCTTCAATATGAACAAAAATAGTCGGATTGTTATTTATGGTAAATCTTACTTCACAAGTTTCTTTCGATTTATCTGCAAATATTTTCTTCAAAAAGTTGTTATAGTCAATTAGGGTTTCCGATGTAATAAATAATTTGAAATTATTATCTATTAACCTGGAACGTTCCTTACCAATCATTTTAGCGCCATTAAAATTCAATTCGCAAATTCTGCTGTTGCGGTCAAGGGTAAAATATCCAGTAGGTGCAAAATTGTAAAGTGCAGTGTATTTATCTGCAATAAACTTTTCTTTTTCTTCTGCCAATTGAAGTTCTTCATTCTGCATTTCCAACTCTACCTGATGCACTTCAAGTTCGTGAATAAGTTTCAATGTATCAACTTCACTCAGCGTGCCAGTATTCAAAGTCTGTTCGTTTTTATATTTTTCTTCCGCTTTTTGTCTAAGTGAAATATTTGCAATCTTTAATTCTGCTGCAGGTTTCTTCTTTTCATCGCTTTGAATGGAAAATTGTAAACGAAGAATTTCATTTTGCTTTTGAAGTTCGGCAATCTGATTTTCTAATTCCTGATATGTTGTGTTATCAATTCTTTTCTTTTTCATATCAATCTCCTGACTTTTGCGGAAATTTATTAATCTCAGGAAGTGTAAAGTAAAACTGACTTCCTCCTGCCTTGCTCGCCTCGCTGTTGTTCCGGCGAAGCGGGCCGGCAGGCAGGTT
>Ga0075111_1000720_pt1 | contig 15197 bp, 13 predicted proteins | sample AntAceMetag02UKK_FD_69787 | JGI IMG/M metagenome (GOLD analysis project Ga0075111, IMG submission 69787) | Saline lake microbial communities from Ace Lake, Antarctica - Antarctic Ace Lake Metagenome 02UKK | ecosystem: Environmental > Aquatic > Non-marine Saline and Alkaline > Saline | place... | reverse complement strand
GTTTGCAGACGGTCCTATCCATGGCCACAGGATCGGTCGAGGCCAGGAGCCAGCCCAGGTTGATTGGATCTCCATTGCCCGGACCCTGCCCCTGCATGCCCAGAATTCCGTCCATGATATACAGGTCCGGCTCGATCACTGTCAGAATGTCTACCATCATATCGGCAAAGGCGTCACGTCTTGGGAACTGGGCGTGATATTTTGCCTTGGTGAGTCCGGGGACGGCCCCAAACATGATTTTACAGGCCAGGGTCATGTACTGGAGGGAGTGGGTCTTTAATTTTGGCAGGGCGATGATCTTATCAGCGTCCAGGGCAAAATTGCAGATCGGCACACGTTTCAACCTCTTGCCCTCGGGAATTTCCTGCTTCGTACTGCTGGTGTTCCAATTGAGGGGAATCTCTTCCTCTTTCGAAATAGCTTCCAATCCCGAAGCCTTATACGCCTTCCTCAACGCCTTTTCCGTAAACCGCCCTGCAGGGGAATCCCCGATGAAGGGTTTCCCTCCGACCTTTTTGACCTCATGTGCAACAGCCTTCACCAAGTCAGGATGGGTCGTGACAGCCTTTTCAGGGCTTCTGGCCGATAAGAGATTCACCTTCAAGAGGACCCGATCCCCTTTCTGCACGAATTTGCCCATGCCGCCCAGCGGGGCCAGCAACTTCGCGATATCCGGCTCCTCGTAGGTGCTGTTTTGTGTGCAGACTTCGGTCATTTGCTTTCTCCTTATCTGGTTTCGCTAAATTACGGGCCATCATGACGAATTCGCTTGACTTTAGAGCCTTTTCATCTTTTCATGAAACAGAAAAATATTACCCATATATTAATGCCTTATTCCTTGAGATTTGTCAAAAACAAGATTTGCTTTGCCGAACCGGATTCATACTGGTTTTTTAGGGAATTGAAAAGGCAGAATTCAACACAACCTTCCTGCTTAAAAACGGGAACAGATCGAGAAAGAAACATAGTTGGAGAGAATCTCATGACCCGCTTCAAATTGATCCGGACCAGAAATGCCCTTCTCTTTTCAAACCTTATTGCCAATATTATCGGAGTCTCCGTAGTTGCTATCCTAAACTCTGGCTCTTCGTCCGTCGAAACAGAAGAGGTTTCTCGCCTGATTAGGGTTCCACATGCCGTTTTCATGTTTTTTGCTTTTGCTGTCCCATTTGTTTTGACGATCCTTTATGAAAGACCTATTAGACGATACCTGGGAATAATCTATAAAGAGAAGCCGGTTCCAGACGGGCTAATCATGGAGGCGCGTCGAAAACTTTTGAACGAACCCTTTTTCCTCATTGCTCTGGATCTGGGCATCTGGTTTTCTGCCGCAGCGTTCTTTCCTTTGTTGTTCTGGATATTCGATGCTGGAATCGATGTGATAAGGCAGGCGTTTTTCGTAAGTTTTTACACAGGGCTGATTACTACCACCGTGGCCTTTTTTGTTTTTGAATTTGTTATGCAACGTCAAGTCGTCCCCGTCTTCTTTCCGGAAGGTGGGCTTTATAAATTGCAGGGAACCATTCGAATTCGTATCAGAACGCGTTTGATTGCCTTTCTTTTTGCATGTAATCTGATTCCACTGATTTCTATTCTGCTGGACCTGTATCATGTTTCCCATTCAAAAGGTGACCCTGCGCTTGTTCTACGTGATTTGCAGTCCAGCATTTACCCCCGAGCCTTTATATTCATTGCAGTGGGCGTCTGGGTAAGTTTCCTTGTCAGCAGCAATCTTACCCGTCCGCTTCAACAAATTATCGAAGTGTTGAGGCGCATACGCAAAGGAGATTTTGAAGGTAAGGTGGCCGTAACGTCCAATGATGAGATCGGGTTCACGGGTGATGCCATCAATGAGATGACTGAGGGCCTTAAAGAACGTGACTTTATCAAAGATACCTTTGGGAAATATGTGACGAGGGAGATTCGCGATGAGATCCTTTCGGGGGAGATCTCTCTCGACGGGGAAGTCAAGGAGGTGACGATGCTCTTTGCGGACCTTAGGGATTTTACCCGAATGGTGGAAATGACTGCGCCGAAAGAGGTGGTGAAAACGATCAACAGTTATTTCAAGGAAATGGAGGAGGCTATTCGCAATTATTCCGGTTTGGTAGTGCAATATATTGGAGATGAAATTGAAGCGGTGTTCGGGGCGCCCCTGTTTAGAGAAGATCATCCTGAACTCGCCGTGCAGGCAGCCCTGGAGATGAAGCAGCGGCTGCATATTGTAAATAGGAGGCTGGAGGAAAGGGGGCAACCGCCGCTGTCTCACGGGATCGGTATTCATACGGGAGAGGTACTTGCCGCCAACATCGGGAGTCCGAATCGACTCTCCTATGCTCTGGTGGGAGATACGGTAAACACGGCGTCCAGACTACAAGGCCTCAATAAGGAATTCGGCACGGAAATCATTATAAGCGAAGCTACTAAAAAGCTCCTCAAGGGAAAATACAATATGAAGGCCCTGCCTGCTGCCAGGCTAAAAGGGAAAAAGGATCCCATGGAGATCTACTCGTTGGGCTGATTCGCTATAAAGGAAATCATTCTGGCAGTCTTTCGGCTATTCAAGAAGCAATGCAGACATGGACAAGTGTAAATACCTCTTCTTTTGAATTTGCGTATGGTGGGGGAACATCAAGTTCGGGTGTATTTTATCCGTAAGGATTTTACAAAAGGCTTACGCCCGCCTGCCTCGCCTAACCATCAGCAGAATGGTTCCCAAATAGTGGGGGATGGCAATATTGACTAATCTCAAGATAGAGTTGCAACGGCCATGGCGGGCAGGCCTAAACTTGAGGAAAACGAAAGATCTTTTTCAATCGATTTCAAGCCTAATAGTGTTATTGGGTATCCGAACTTATTGAGAAGTACATAAAAGCCTGATTATTGCCGATTTTAATGAGAACCTTGAAAAGGCTGGAAGGAAATGACTATCGCATAGTATGTGCGATGGATTATCCAAGGCAGGCCATGTACATTAAATTTGTCGGTACTCATGACGAATACGATGCCGTAAATGTCAAGGAGATAAAATAGCCATGGTTAAACCGATTCGGGATGAAAAAAATCATGATGAGGCATTGAAACGTATTGAAGTGCTTTGGGGGGTGGAAATTGGTACGCCGGATGGCGACGAACTGGATGTGTTGATGATTCTGGTGGAGGCTTACGAAGATAAATACTATCCGATGCCGCCTTCTGATCCAGTGGAGGCCATTCTTTTCAGGATGGAACAGATGGATTTCAGGAGAAAAGATCTTGAACAATTTATTGGCCCTAAGAGTCGGGTAAGCGAAGTGCTGAATCGCAAAAGGACTCTTTCGTTGAAACAAATTGTTAAATTGCATCATGGTATGGACATTCCTTATGAAAGTTTGATCCATGACAACCTGATCACCTGAGTGCCAAACCGTCGCAAAAAGACGCAAAAAAGCTCAGGAATGGTGCCATAATGGGAGACAACTGGAAAGAATACAAGTCCTTTAAGGTGAACAGCAGGCTGACAGCGGCCTATTATGACTTGGTCTGCAGTGGGTTTGAAGCAGCCGTGGGGCAGGTGATCCAGGACAACAGAGTGTCAGCGGCCATTGACCTGGGTTGTGGTAGTGGTGAACTTACGCGGCGCTTGCGCCGTTTCGCAGCTGACGTCACCGGTTAAATACGCTTCGCTGTCCTTCGGAATTGAACTGGGTAAACAAAAAAGCGCAAAAGGCGCAAAAATGCAGAAATAAAGATGAAATGGCCCTGAGAAAGATAGCCTATTGTTTGAAAGGATTCAGTATCTGGACATCGTCAATGAAAGTATTGTGGGATAGATCTTCCGTGAACATGGTTTCACAGCGGGAAACCTTGGCGGCAGCTACGACCATGGCATCCCAAAAAGAGAGGAGATTGCGTTTTTGAATATGAATGGCCTGTAATATCAAGGGTACATTTGTTTCCACAACCGTCCACAAAGAAAAATCACGGATGACCTGTTCAGCGTCATCAAGAGACATTTTTTGAGGGATTTTCCGAGTAACCGTAACGTAAAATTCCTTCAAAACCTGGGTACTGATAACGCCAAAACCTTTTTGCCAGGCCCGCATGATACAATCGGAAGCCACTTCATATTTTGCCTCATTTGAATCATCGAAGCCGTACACGAGGATATTGGTGTCAAAAAAGATTCTATCTTTCATGAAGTTCTTCTCGGGTCCATGTTTTCGGTTCGACCCGGATGGGCCTTTTCTTCATGAGGGCTTCCATCCTTTTCATGCTGTTTTGGTATTCCTGATCATGATAGACCATGTTCTCCAGTTGGTCTCGAATAAATTGCGTCAAGGTTGTACTTTTTTTTTGACATACGAGTCGGGCCGTCTGGAGAAGGTGTTCGTCCAACGAAAGGGTAAGGTTTCGTTTCATGTCAACCTCCTTCTGATCACATATTATGTGTAAAAAAGGTAGGCCTTTTTGAAATCTTTGTCAAATGAAAAAGGCACTGTAGATTAGCCGCCCCGGTTCATCTATGATCAGCCGCCTATGTATGAACATCCGCTGTACCAGCCCCCCGTGGATAAAAGCGCCATTTGGGACGGCCGAATCCATTTCGCCGGCACGGAAACTGCCCGTCAAAACGGCGGATACTTGGAAGGCGCCCTTGCGACAGCGGAACGGGCGGTTATGGGTTATTGAAAACGTAGTCTTTTTTTTGAGGCATTTTTTGTCTTAATTTTCGGTCAAGATACCATCTGCTGATATCGGGCGCTGATTCGGTATTTTCCCTGATTATCATTGAATTGCACTAAAGACGCTGCTCGAAAGGAATCCACTTTATGGAAATACAAAAATGTTATGAAACCCTTGAACTGACATCCCATGCAACACTGGAAGAAGTGCGGCAGTCCTACAAGGACCTGGTGAACATCTGGCACCCCGACCGGATTCCTGACAATCCCAGACTCAAAAAAAAGGCAGAAGAAAAATTAAAAGAGATCAATGCAGCCTATGGGGAACTGACGTCATTTCTGTCTTCAAACCAGTCAACGCCGTCAGCTGTACAAAAGACATCTTCTCAGCAACCCGTATATGCGTCTTCGCCTTCCGCTGCAAAAACGTCATCCGGTGCAAAGACGCAGAAACCGAGGACTGAACTCAAACCCAGATCCAGTTTCGTTTCAAACCTCTGGACCCTGCTCAACAGAGGCCTCGATGCCCTGGCCCAGAGTCCGGGGCCTTCCCGTGACACGATTCAAAACCGGGCTGAGACTTTTGAGTCCTTTGGCGGCAGAGGGCAGGGCCGAGGTATGGGCAAGGGAAGGAGTATGGGAAGATGTGCCGGCAGGTGCGGAAAAAGTGGTATGCGAAGGGGAAAATAAAGCCATTTAGACAGGAAGAAGATAGCCTGAAGCCGAAACTTACGCCGGAAGATCTGCTGGCCGTTGTATGCGATGAGTTTGATTGTGAGCGTGAGACAATCATCCGGAAATGAAAAAAGAGAAACCTTGTTCGGGATGTGGCTATTTATCTCAGCCGGGAAATGACTGGAGAAAGTGGTGTTTCGTTAAGCCGGTATTTCGGCGGCATATCAGGATCGGGTGTGACCTCAAGGTATAATCATATCGATAGCAAAATTCAGAGGGATCGTAAACTAAGGCGGAGGATCAACAAAATGTGAAAGAGAATAGTGAATAATTAAGATGCGACCCTTTGCAGTTTATGATGATGTGAGCCCAATCACAAAAAGAGGGAACTCGGAGGAAGCTGAATCCGCCCAATTAACTACGGTCATTGTATTCGTGCTTCGGGGCTGAAAAGTTTACATATGTATTGCATTCCTTTCCATTTTACGGTATAAAACCGGTAGTCGCAGTAAATGTGACAAAACATCGATTTTTACCTGTAAAGTGAGGGCGGTAAATGCTCACGAAACCATAAAACCCCGTTTCTTCAGAATCTGGAGAACGGGGTTTTTTACTTTGAAATCCGGGGATGGATTGAACCACAAAGCCATTGGAATTTAGCCGCAGACCCACGCAGATAAACGCAGATAAGGCCATGAAAGAAAATTCAAAATTATTTTCAATTTTTTTTCATACGTGTGACCGTATTTGTCAAAACCGTATGTTAACCTACCCCTAAAAGGAAGAAGTCAATTTATTAAAAGTTCTGACCAGCCCAGGATTTCAGGAGGGTAGTCAATCCGAAATCCCTCCAGGGTGTAGGCCCAACGGGCCGGAGGCCGCATTCAAAAATCCGCAATGGGAGGGCCGTATTTGTCAAAACTCCATAATATTGTCCATGTATTCGCAGCCTGGAAAATCGAAGCTGGAGTGGGGCGGGGAGATTTTTATTCTACTGCAATTGTTAATGAAAGGGTAAGAGAAAGGAAGGCTCTTCAGGATCGATTAAAAACCTGCCGTCTCAATTTCCCTTTGTATTGAGGGAATATTGTTATCCGGTCTCAAAAATGATTCTTCATAAAATGGTTGATATAAATTAGCTTGAAAAATCAATTTGAAGTAGCCTGATAAAACGAAAAGATAGTTTCTTTTTAAACCTTACATGAGAGAGTAAAATGGAACTAAATACTTCGGTTAATTACAAAAAACATAAAGAAGATGAAGAGTTCTTTGTTCATGGATTTATAGGGTTTACGGCCTGTGAACCCTATGAATGGCAAAAACGCTTGTTCATGCATTTTCTTAGAGGAGAAATACCAAAGCGAGCTGCACTCCCAACTGGGGCGGGCAAAACATCTTTAATGACAATATGGTTGCTTGCTTATGTTCGTTTGGCATCTTTGGGAAAAAAAGACATTCTACCGAGGCGACTCGTTTGGATAGTGGACAGACGGGTTGTGGTCGATCAGGCAACGGAAGAAGCGCTGAATATCCGTCAAAAAATATGCGAAGTGGAAGACATTGAAGATCAAAATGTAAGGAAGGTGCTTTCGGTAGTAAAAGAGGAAGTTTGTAATGCCTGTATTAACCACCTGGCCGAGGCGGTTCCAATAGCAGTCAGCACCCTGAGGGGCGAGCTTGCCGATAATCAGGAATGGAAAAAAGACCCTTCAAAACTTGCCATTATTATCGGCACAGTGGATATGATTGGCTCGCGACTTCTTTTCAGCGGATACGGCGATGGGGGCTATTTCAGATCCTATCATGCGGGACTTTTGGGTATAGACGCATTGATTGTTATGGATGAGGCACACCTCAGCCCTGCCTTGGTGAAAACCATTGAACAGGTTGAGTCCCATAGAGCTGTCGCGGAACACCGTTTCACTCCCATGAGAGCCATTCAACTCAGCGCAACGCCTCGTGGACATGCCGCGGAAACCTTTCGTCTCAGGAGCGATGACCGGGATATGCAAGATCCGAATACATCACTTGCCATGAGGATGAAAAGCGAAAAAATGCTTTTCGTCCATGCCTGCGAAACCACAGCCGAGGAAAAAGATAAAAATCAAACCGATGCACTGTGCAAAAAAATTGTTTTGCTCTCCAGTAAATATATCGCAACCGGGCAGCGCACCGCCGTTTATGTCAGATCCCCGAAACTCGCGGAAAAAATACATGACGCTTTGAAAAAAATGGAAAACATAGACAAGGAGAATGTTGGGTTGCTGACGGGAACAATCCGAGGTTATGAGCGCGATCAACTGGAAAAAGGTCCTGTTTTTACGGCATTTTATGAACACGAAAATCTTTCCGCTAACCCGGACAGCGGATCCACTTACTACCTGGTAATGACATCAGCAGGAGAAGTGGGCGTTAATTTGAGTGCCGACCATATGGTTTGCGATCTTGTTTCATTGGAGTCGCTCATCCAGCGCCTGGGCCGGGTCCTTCGTTTCGGCGGGTCTGGGAAAATCGCCCGGATTGATCTTGTGCACACCTTTGGGACAAAAAATGATCGGAAATCTTATAAGAAAAAAACCATGGGGAAAATCGAAAAAACACCTGAATGGAAAACCTTGGGATTTCTTGAAGAACGTATCCGAAAAATTTCTGATGAACGTGGGTCAGGAAATGATCAGTCCAATTTTGAAGCGAAAGGGCTTGATGTATCGCCCTGGTCATTTACAGCCAACCCTTTTCCCGAAGATGCCTGTTCCCGTACGCCTTGGTCTCCGCAAGTTGATGCATCTCATCTGGACCAATGGGCTATGACAAGCATTCCGGATAAATCTTTTCCCCAAAGACGAGCCGTTGAACCCTGGCTTCACGGAGTAAAGGAATCCATTCCTGAAACGTATCTCGCATGGCGTGATGATGTTACGCTTATCGCGAGCGCCAAACTCAAAGAAAAAGAACTCAAGAAGCATTTCTCTTCGTTCAGAGTTCTTGCTCATGAAAAGGTTAAGTGTAAGACTTTTGACCTGGTACAATTTTTCGGAATAAAAAAGAATGCAAAAGTTCCGAAAAACCAAAAGGAAAATGAAAACGAAGCCCAACGGAAAAAAGACCTTTCGGACATGCCCATAATTGTACAGAATGCTGACGGAACCATTCGTCACCTGAATCTTTTAAAACTGGAAAGGATGTTTCAAGAACTGAAAAGCATCTCCTTTCTCTCCTACACCACGGTCATTCTGCCGTCGAAATTCGGAAAATTAAGGGACGGCGTGATCGATTCAAATGCAAAAAAACCGGTTAAGGACGTCTGCTGTGAAATGGGGGGACGAGACCGCAAACAGATTCGCATTGATTTTGACGGTTCTCTCTGGCGATGGACCGAAGCCTTTGAGACAACTGGAAAAAATAAATGGGAATCCCTGGATGGGATTAATGAGAAAGACACTCCGGATGAGGTGTTTCGGAAAATCTCTAAAAAGAATGATAGCCGGGTGGTTTCGCGGATTTTGCTTTCTTCCGCTTCTGAAAGCATTGAAGACATTGAAAACAGGCAAAACAAAGGAAAGGGAATGGGCGCCTGGCTCGTTTATCTGATTCGGGATGAAAATCACAAAGTGGATGTTTTTGAGCAATCTCTGGGTCAACACCTCGTCAATACCAAAGCGCTTGCTGGTCTACTGGCGGATCGCCTTTTCTACACGGAGGAACTTAAGAAAACCATTGAACAAGCGGCTGCTTATCATGATTTGGGCAAGAACCGCGAACCATGGCAGCTTGCCATTGGAAACCACAATCCTTCCCGTCCTCTGGCAAAAAGCAGAAATCCCGGTTTCAATTCACAGCTCACATGTGGGTATCGCCATGAGTTCGGATCATTGATGGAAATGCCCGATGAAAACGGCGATATCGACGGGGAATTGGTCAAACATCTGATTGCTTCCCACCACAGATCGGGACGGCCCGGGTTTAACCCGCGGGCATTTGATCGGAAATTTCCTCTCAGTCTCAACAAAAAGACGGCATTGCAGGCAATGGAAAGGTTTTTTACGTTACAGAAAAAATATGGCTGGTGGGGGCTCGCCTACCTGGAGGCCATTTTGAAGGCAGCCGATGGGCTGGCTTCGGCTGGTTACACGGACGGGAGCGTCGATTATGAAGAATAAGCACACTATAAAGATCAATCTGGACCCCTGCAATCCCGGGCAATACTTTGCTTGCTGTGGATTACTGGCTGTTGCGGACAGACTGTCTACTGGTGCAAAGGCATGGTTTGACTGCCCGGACAACACGCCGAGACAGGGCAGTTTCTTCATCGCAACGGATGTTCCCATAGAAGACGAAATCTTGACAGTTTTCGATGATGCCGCAGTAATTGAGGAACCGTTGTTTGGGGATCCTTACAAAAATCCGATTACCATTGATACAAAAAATGTGGGTTATTGGTATTTGGACTGGTGGCTGGAAAGTGACTACCTTAGTGCGAATTCCGCGCTCAAAAATTGGGCAGGGACGATAAAAATAAAAGAAGATCTTTTTGAGCATTGGTTCAGAATTATCAAAACGGCGCGAGAATTTGAATCTCCACTGTGTGATCTTTTTGATATCAGCGTTGCGGGAAAAAAGATAAATATTGACCCGCGCTCTTCATTCAATGGAGGCCTTTCCATTGGATATTCTCCAAACAAAATGAACTATAAAACCGAGATTTATCCGTTTGTCGAGCTATTTGGCGCTATCGGCTTACAATACAACCGGCCAACCCAGGGGAAATCCAAAAGCCTCTTTTATCATATCTGGAATAGACCGATTCCTTTTGCCGTTGCATCTATAGCGATAGCGAATTACGGTCATTTGGATACCGAGTGGTTTCTTTTTAAACAGGAAGTTAATTCAGAGCTTGGGAAAAATACACCTTACAGCTTTTCGCAACGACAGGCCCATGGAAGATAGTTTTCGACTAACAAATCATGAAGAAGGGAGAAAGGAAAACAACGATGGAAAAATTTGAAGAGTGGTTAAAGGATGAAAGCGATGCGGCGGCGATCAGCATACGGGAACACCTGCAATCGGTGGGCGGAGACGATGATGTTATTTTCCCCCCGACTTTTGCAGACCCGAAAAAAAAGTATGCCATTGATGAAACGGAAGGTGGTAATATCTGCATTATTGACACAGTGGCTTCCCAAGCGAACAGAATTGAGCCGATCTTCAAGTTCCCCCCATATTCGAATTGGGTTCCACAGGTATTGATCGAAGCAGGCGAAGAAACCATTAATCTGCTCGACGTTGGGCACCGCATTGCCGATGCATTGGTTCGATTCTCCGATCTATCCGAAAAAATCGAAAGTGCTTTTTTGGAGCACGACAGGGGAAACAGCTTGGAGATGGCTCAACTGGCTCCAACATCCTTCATTTTCGGGGCTTGGGATTCAAGGGACACGGAGGTCAAAATACCCCGAATTTTTTCTTCTACCATCCGTGCTTTTAATGTGGATATGCTTCATCGTTCAGCACAGTACGTCCCCCCCGTCGATTATCAGAAAAAAGGTTTCATCGGCGAAAGTGAAACAAAAAAAGGAACCGATGAGAAAAGCCCCGTAGCCCAGGTCGGTCTGGTGCATGTACCTGCGAGAGGGCTCGGTGGCGTTATGGTCCGAGGAGGCATCCGCAGGGATGCAGTTGTGAATCTATCCACAATCCGTCTCTACGCGGTAAGAGATGCCGAGGGCAAAATGAATAATGAAAAAACCAAAAGTCTGAGAACATATCTCCTGGGCTTATCCCTGTGCGCCGCATTTTCCCCTCAACACCAGAACCTGAGACAGGGATGCTTACTTGTACGACACCCCGAAAAAGGAATGGAAGCCAATCTCGTTTCCTTTTCAGGGGAGAGAGAAAAATTTGAAGCGGATATTAAGGAAATACAAACGTTCACCAAAAATGCTGCGAAAGAGTTGGAAATAGCAACCGAATCTTTGGTCGCAACCTTTGATACTAAAAAAGTAAAAGAGGCGGTCAAGAAAGCGGGCCAAAAAAAGAAATAGTGGGTATTGATACTGTAACATTCGCAATGGATTCACCGACTGTCAAAGGAAAAATCTCATGCTGAATAAAACATATCGCTATTTGGAAATCTCCGTTCTCTATTTGAGCGATCGATATCACGGGAAAGGAACATGGCCCCCTTCCCCCGCCCGCCTGTTTCAAGCCCTTGTTGCCGCGGGAAGAAAGGGTTTAAGCCTGGAGGAATGGCAGGATTCAACAGCCCCGTCTCTGGAATGGCTCGAACGAAAGGAAGCACCCACCATTTTTGCACCAGATGCAAATAGACGCGGGTATCATGTGACCTCCGTTCCACGAAATCAAGCGGAAAGGGCCGTTAAATCAACAGGAATCGATGGTGCCTATTTACGAAAACATAAAGATTTGAAACCGTTCAGGCCTTTTTTACTGTCTGATGATCTCAGAGAACGGTTTATACATTACCTGTGGCCCGTTTCGGAAGAAGAGGTAAAGAAGCACCGAAACGAATTTGAAAAAATCCGCTGGATTGCAAGAAGGATGAGCCATCTCGGTCTCGGCATCGACCAGGTCGCTGGAAACAGTTACCTTGTGTGTGGGGATGAAGTTGCTTACGAAGGTTGCAAGCTTTATGAACCCACCCATTTGCCGAGCGCATTGCGTTTTGAGGTCCCCGCCCCAGGGTATCTTGGAAACCTGATTGACCTATACGAAACAAAACGGGACCGGTTTAAAGCAGGTGTTGTCTCCACCTATTTTCATCCGGAACGGTACCGTCTGTCAGCCTATCGGAAAGAAGGCGAATTGGATCTAAGCCGACCCATAGCCGTATTCGCCCTTAAATCTCCAGAAGGAACCGGTCGAAATCTCTCTGTCCGATGGCAGGACGCGGCGATGACCGTTGCGCCGTGGGCACGGCACGGGGCCGGGATTATAGCCAAAAAAGAAGAATGTCCACAGGAGTGGACCGACCAATTCGTATCGGGACATACGTCTGGAAATACGAGAGACCAGCGTCTATCATATCTTCCCCTTCCTACCATCGGGCACCGGAATGCGGACGGTCGTATCCGTCGTTTCGCCATTGCAGAGCCTCTTGGCTCGGATGGAAAAACCATGGAGATGATTGAATGGGGTCTTCCCTATATTGAGTTAATCAATATCGACGGGGAAAAGGTGGCAAAGGCTGAAACAATCGGTTCGCTGACTGACAGTGTCGTCAAGCGGTATTGTGGAAAATCAAAAGCGTGGACGACCGTGACCCCGATGATCATGCATGGGCAGGTGTATCAGCGCGGAAAATTTTCGCCGAGAAAACTGGAAAAACTTTTACTTTCCGCGTTTTCCGATGCCGGGTATCCTGAAGACGTCGTCCACGATTTCGATTTCAAAAGGGCCCCCTACTGGGCCGGTTGCGGCGATGCTCGCTTAATGCGCGTTCCCCGGCACCTGAACAAATGGCCCCGTTACCATGTTTCGGTAGAATTTAAGACAGAAATTTCAGGTCCGATTATCGCCGGTATCGGACGTCATTACGGGCTGGGGCTTTTTGCCCGAGTTTAAGCCGAAAGCACCTGAAAACACTTTCCCATCAAATCCCGAAACAGACAAAGCAAGCCCTCCACCCAGCCGAGAGGAAACAATGACAAGCGTTAAGACTTTAAATCCGACCAGCATTAATTTAAATCAGCAGGGGTTTCTGCCTGCACGGACCCTTTGCGAATATACTTTTTGTCCAAGGGCGGGATATATCGAATGGGTCCAACAGGATAACGCAGACAACCTCATGACCCTTGACGGTACTTACAAACACAGGCGGGTACACGGCAACCGGGAACACCTTTCACCAGTGAACGAGGAGGACGATTCTGCTCCGAAAATTGCGAGGTCAGTTCTTCTTTCTTCCAAACGCCTGGGCCTTATCGCGAGCATTGACCTGGTTGAACTGACAGGAGACGTGGCGGTTCCCGTGGAATACAAGCGCTCGAAAAAGCCGGATATTCCGGAAGGTGCCTGGGAACCCGTTCGAGTGCAATTATGTGCACAGGGGCTTCTTCTGCGTGAAAACGGGTACAAATGTGATTTTGGCTGCATTTACTACATAGACGCCAAGGAAAGGGTCAGGATTTTTCTGGACAAAAATCTCATTACGCGTACTCTTGAGCTTTCAGCCGAATTCCGAAAAATTGCGGAATCCGCAAAAATCCCTCCCCCACTTGAGAACAGCCCCAAATGCAATGGGTGTTCACTTACGCCAATTTGTCTTCCGGACGAAGTTGGAATGATCAAAAATAAGGCGATAACGAATGTTTATGAGCCCCGCAGGCTCATTCCGGCGCGGGACGACGCAATGCCTGTATATGTTCAGGTGCAGGGTGGTTATGTGGGAAAAAGCGGCGATATGCTCGTCATCAAAGAAAAAGGAAAGAAAGTCGCGGAAGCTAAACTATTTGAGACTTCCCAACTCGTGATTATGGGCAATGCACAAGTGACTACACAGGCTATCCAGGAACTTATGCGGCGTGGTATTCCCGTAATTTATATGTCTACCGGTGGGTGGTTCTATGGTATGGCCATGGGTGCCATGAACCGAAATATCGACATCCGGCTTCACCAATACGAAGCGGTTCGCAATTCCAAATCCGCGTTAGCACTTTCCCGACAATTTATTATAGGAAAAGTTCGAAACTGTCGTACGCTGCTGAGACGGAATGCGGGAGGCAACATTGTAAAAGAGCTCGGAAGTCTGATGGAAACCACAAAAAAGGCGGCCTCTGCAGAAAATGCAAGTGCGCTTCTGGGTATCGAAGGCAACGCAGCTCGAATTTATTTCGGAAAATTTGATAAAATGATCAAGAAAGATGCAATGGACAGCAGCTTCACATTTCAATCACGCAATCGACGACCGCCAAAGGACCCGGTTAATGCACTTTTGTCGCTTTCCTATTCCCTGCTCGCCAAAGATCTTACCGTTATGTGCACGGCTGCGGGCCTTGATCCATATCTCGGGTTTTTTCATAAACCTAGGTACGGACGTCCTTCTTTGGCATTGGATCTTATGGAAGAATTTCGTCCTCTTATTGCCGATTCAGCGACCTTGAACGCAATTAACAACGGTATTGTAAAGCCATCGGACTTTGTTTATGGGGGAACAGGGGTGAATTTGAAACCTGCGGCCAGACGCAAATTCATTCTCACATATGAACGAAGAATGGATCAATTGATACGCCATCCGCTGTTTGGCTATCAAATCAGTTATCGAAGAGTCCTTGATGTTCAGACCCGTCTTCTGGGGCGGTTCCTGAGTGGTGAATTGTCCGAATATCCTATTTTTCTGACGAGATAACGCCATGAGAAATGCATACCTGGTCACTTATGATATTTCGGATGCAAAGCGGCTGAGGAACATTTTTAAAACTATGAGAGGTTTTGGAGAACATCTCCAATACTCTGTTTTCAGATGCGAATTGCTCCCGGCTGACAAGATACGAATGTTTTCACGAATTACCGAACAGATCAACCACAAGGAGGATCAAGTACTAATCGTGAATCTCGGTCCTGAAAGAGGACGAGGAAAAGACTGCATTGAAGCTTTAGGAAGAAAATATGAACCATTGGAACGTAAACCCGTAGTTGTTTGAGACTGTTCGCGGTAGTATAAACACTGATTTAGTCGCTTTTTCCCCGTCAAGGTGATTCGAGCGCTTGGGTGGTTGGTGGAAGCCCGGGACTGCTCGAATGAGGAGGAAATGCAGTAATGGTAAACGGTTATGACAGTAGCAAAGACATACCAAACATACTTTTCATTCTAAACATGAAGCAAAGAAAGATGGCGCTCGA
>Ga0075111_1000717_pt1 | contig 15252 bp, 21 predicted proteins | sample AntAceMetag02UKK_FD_69787 | JGI IMG/M metagenome (GOLD analysis project Ga0075111, IMG submission 69787) | Saline lake microbial communities from Ace Lake, Antarctica - Antarctic Ace Lake Metagenome 02UKK | ecosystem: Environmental > Aquatic > Non-marine Saline and Alkaline > Saline | place... | reverse complement strand
AATTAAAAGATGTTGAATTATTAGAAAATACAGAACAATGTTTTGGAGAAGAATGTTACGCTATAAAAGGTATTTATTTGTATAAAGATGGTTCTTTGCTTGATGATGTTAGATTCTTTAAAGAGGTTCAAGGAAAATGGGTTGATACAACCATAAAGGATTATAGTTTTTATATTAAAACAAAAGGAGATATAATAGAAGTAGATGATTATTCCCAAGTACAAGTTGGAACTTTTATTAATGGTACTACAATCTACAAAAAACAAAAAACAAGTTCTCATTTTGTAGAAACTCCAAAGTGGATTGAATATAAACTTGGAACAGATATGCCTGAAGGATATTATGAAGTTAAATTAATAGGACATAAACAATACTCTTGGAAAGTAGATTGGCAAGTAAAAACAAGTGGTGTATGGACAGATGAATGGGCTGTATGGGGTTCTTATATTAATAACAAAACAGAAGGACATGGATTAGCTTTAACTATTTTATCTGGCACATATACAACTGAGAACGAAGGTCCAGAAATAAAGATAGGTAGTAAAGATTTAACTTTATACAATGCTTCTATTGCACCTTCTGACGAATCTACTATTTGTAGATTACTATGGGGAAATGGAACTGTAATTCAAGAAGGAATCGCTAGAGTAAGTAATGCTTGTTACTTTACTCCTTATAATCTAACGACAGGAAATTCATATAGAATTTATTTAAAGGGAAGTAGTGAGCCAAATAATAGGTATCATGCAGGTGAAGGAACATTCACTTATCCAATAGTTGAAACAGATTTTAATTGGACAACTTGTTATAACCCAGCGATATTAGAGGATTCAGTAGATATGTGGGGAATTACAGATATAGGATATGGGTTAATAAATTTATTTGGAACAGTAACATTAAATACTCCAGCAGATAATAATGTAAGTTTGAGTGCAAACTCATTTAATTGTAGTGCAGAACAAATAGGTTCAGATCTAATAAATATATCGCTTATAACAAATTCAACAGGAACATGGACAGAGAACATAACTAATTCAGTAACGAGCTTAGTTAATTCAACTGTGTTTTCACAAAGTTTTGATGAAGGATCATATCTGTGGAGTTGTAGAGCTTGTGATACGGATGGAGATTGTGGGTATGCTACGGAAAATAGAACAATTATGGTTGATACAATCGCTCCAACAATTACAATTACAAGTCCAAATGAAACTTTTAATTATTCAAAAGTTGGAGATACTTTACATTTAAACGTTACATCAACAGATGCAAATTTAGATATTTGTTGGTATGATTATAATGAAACAAACTCTACATTTAGTTGTACAACAGGAGAACAAGAAAATAATACTTTCTTACAAGAAGCAAATAGATTTAATATAAAAGTCTATGCAAATGATAGTGTTGGAAATGAGAAATTAAGTAGTGTAAGTTGGACATATAAAATATTTGAAAATAATTTAAATTATTCTAATTCAACAGTAGAAGGAGCAACAGAGAATTTTATTTTAAATGTTTCTACAGGGGGTTCTTTACAAGTATCCACAATTAATTTAGTTTATAATGGAACTTCCTATAGTTCTACATTAGCTAAATCAGGAGTAATAGTAGTAGGTTCAAATTCTCTTACAATTCCATCAGTATCTGCAGATGTAAATAAAACCTTTTATTATTCAATACTTTTATCAGATGGTTCAATTTTAAATAGTAGTTCTAATAATCAAACAGTTGTAAACCTAGCAATAGATGATTGTTCAACACACACTAATTTATTATTAAATTTTACATTATTGGATGAAGTTACAAAAACAAACATTACTGCATCACAAAATTCAACAATAGAAATTGATTTAGCTTTATTATCAACATCAAGTTTAACAGAAGTTTTAAATTTCTCTAAAGAATATAAAGATAAAAATCCTGCTCTAATTTGTTTAGGTTCTGGATTATCAAGTACTTCTTATTATTTAGACATCTTAGTTAAATATTCTGCAGACAATTATGCTGTGGAATATTATAATCTTCAAAGATATGTTTTAAATAGCTCTTCTATGGCCCAAAATATCTCTTTATATGATTTAAATTCTTCCTCATCAACAGAATTTCAAGTTACATTTAAAGGTTCAAACAATCTTCCATTAGAATCTGCATTAATACAAATAGATAGGCAATATATCTCCGAAGGAATATTTAGAACAGTTGAAATACCTAAAACAGATTCAGATGGAAAAACAGTAGTTCATTTAGATGAGAAAGATATAATTTATAATATAATTGTTTCAAAGAATGGTGAAACACTTAAAGAATTTAATAATGTTGTAGCATTTTGTGAAGATTCAACCATTGGTTTATGTAAGATAAACCTACAACAAGAAACTGGTGAGAGTTCATTTTATAATTACTCTTTTGAAGTAGGAATAGATTACTCAACTTCATATAACCAAGCAACAAGAGATTTTACACTTCTGTTTGATACTACAGATGGAGCTTCTAAAAATGTATCTGTAGATTTATATAAATTTGATGCTCTTGGGGGAGAATATATTGGAACTAGCTCATTAGATAGTTCTTCAGGACAAGTTATTATTAATGTTCCAAACTCTGTTGGAAATGCAACACTACAAGCAAATATATATGTTGATGAGGAATTTAAATTAATAGATTATTTAAAAAATTATAATTCTAGAAACTATTCTACAATTGGATATTTTATATTTTTTATATTAATGTTAACTTTAACATTCATGTTTTCAACTTCAAAATCTGGAATAATTGTATCATCAATTATAGGATTTATAGCAGCAGCATACATGGGAATAATAGAAGGTGGAGTTTTAGGAATAGGTTCTTCAATAATATGGTTAGTGGTTGCAGGAGTTATACTTTTATGGAAGTTAAATTCAAATGGAGGTAGTGATTAAATGGCAGCAGGAATACAAAAAACATTAGTAACATTTGCAATAATAGGTTTATTTGTAGCATCTTTCTTGGCCTTTGCCTTTAAATTTGAATCAGACAATCAAGTAGCAGATGGTTTAAGAAATAATTCAATACTTAATAAAACTTATATTAACTTAGAAAGAAATCTAACAGGAATGGATTCTTCTGCCTATGATAAGAATACAGAACAGGATACAGAATCTGCAACAGAAAGTTCTGGTTCATTAGTATTTTTCTCAATTATATCTGCAGGAAAAACAATTAAAGGAATAATACTTGGGGTTTATAGTGCAATAGTAATAATCCCAGCCCAAATACTTGGGATAAGTAGTTTAATAGTGGTAGTTTTAGGTTCATTACTTACCTTTTCATTGATATTGCTAGCATGGAGGTTATATAAATCAGGAGAATGACATACCAAACACTAGATAACATAACGAGCAATGGTTCTATAAATGACCTTGTGAATGTATTAACTTTTCCAACAAGGGATTTTCCAATATTTTATCCATTTTTAATATTTGCTTTTTTTATAATATTTACTCTTAGTTTATTCTTCACACAAACAAGGAAAGAGGGAAGATCTAACTTACTTTCTGCAACGGCAGTTTCATCATTTGTAACTGCAATGATAGCCCTTCCTATGAAACTTTTAGGACTAATAGGTTCTAAAACATTGGTGTTTGTATTTGGAGTATCAATAGTATTTATAGTGTTATACTTGTTAACAAAGAAAGATTGATGAAAATATTTTGTTAACACAGCTTTAAAAAGAAAAATTACTTAATTTTATTATGAATATTTCTATACAACTGAAAGGAGGTATAAATTAAAAAAATGATGCAAGTAGGAAAGAGTGTTAAACAAATTGCGAGCATTGCAGTTCTTTTATTAGGTCTTTTACTTATCTTCGGTAATTTGTCTGGAAACTTAGGATTCACAGCTGATTCTCAAGGTTATAACGACTCGGAACACGTAATTACAAATGTTACAAAGGGAGCTACTAATTTAGCAGGTAAATTCGGAACAGTATTCACGTTATTAGGAGTGTTATTAATTGTTGGAGCAATAGTTTGGTTACTTAAGATGTTCGGAATCGCTGGTAAAGGTAAGGAAGGAATGTTTAGCAACTAATTAGTTAAAAATGGAAAACATATCTAAACTTGTTAAACAGATTGCGAGTATTGCCGTTCTACTGTTAGGTATCTTACTTATATTTGGTAACTTATCTGGAAACTTAGGATTTACTCAAGACTCTGCAACAACTGCTTTACAAGCTACAACTCTTACAAACATAACTATAGTTACCTTTACTGGAACTGTCGGAAAAACAAATCCAGCAGTTAGTTCTGTAGTTGTTATTAATGCTACGGGTGGAGAAACGATTACTTCTGGAAACTATACTTTAACAGATACAACTATTGTGGGTTCACCAGCTATGACTTTAGGTTATAATGGTACAACTGTTAATGTTAGTTATTTTACAAGTTATGATTCTCAAAACCAATTAGATGAAGCAGGAATAAATAACAATGTAACTTCAGGAACTACTAATTTAGCAGGTAAATTCGGAACAGTATTCACGTTATTAGGAGTGTTATTAATTGTTGGAGCAATAGTTTGGTTATTGCAAATGTTTGGAATAGCTAATGTTAGTGGAGGCAAGAAAGAAACATTGTTCTCTAACTAGATTTTCATTTCTTTTTTTTTCTTTTTTTTTCTTTTTTTTTCTTTTTTTATTTTGTTAACAAAATAGTAATGTTTATAAATACAAAAAACATATATCCTACATGGGTATAACAGATGATTTAGGTGGTGTTGTTGGAGAAATTGGGATAAACACAGGAGGAAGTTTCTTTAAAGGTCTTGGAACTTCAATTAATTTTTTAATTCTATTTGTAGGTATTGCTCTTTTAGCAGGAGTAATTATTTATTTTGTGATGAATAAAAAGAATTATCATATTAAAATAAATATTTTTGAAGAGGTTAACGGACAAACAACACCTGTTGGAACAGACTGGGCCAAAGAAATTACAATTCCAGAATCAAGTATAAGAATATTCAAACTTAAAAAAAGAAATTTATTTATGCCAAGACCAACAACACCAACTGGAAAAAATAATTATTTATATTATATAAGAAATGACCATGAATGGATTAATTTTGGATTGGGAAATTTAAATAAAGAATTGAAGGAATTAGGAATTAATTATGACCATACAGATATGAGATATTCTAACGCTTCTCTAAAGAAACTTATTAAACAAAATTATGGTGATAAAAATTGGCTTAAAGAATATGCTCCTTATATAGCTCTTGGATTTTTAGTTGTAATTATAGGAGTTTCATTTTATCTTATAGCAGATAAATTAGGCTCTGTTGCTGGAAGTTTAGCTGGAACAGCAGATAAAATGACTCAAGTTTTAGATGGTATAAATAGATTATCTGAATTACAAGGAGGAGTTTCTGGGATAAGACCTGCTTAAGATGAATTTTTGGTTTACAATAATATTTTATTTAATAATTTCAATATTAGTTGGGCTTTTAATAGGTTTTATAATTTTTAAATTAAAAGCAAAGATGGAGAAAAAAACTGCAGTTAAAAAACTATTAACTCAAAAGGAAAAGTTTATAATTGGTGGAGAAATAAATAATTTGGAGGAACTAGGCAAAAAATGAAAACACTTTTAGAAATTTCTGAAAATGAAGAAGGAGAGATTAATTGGAAGATTAATCTTGAATTTGAAGAAGAATTAAGAAATATGATTTCTTTATTGGAAGAGATAAAAATGGGTTTACTCTTGAATCTTCTAAAAACAGAAGATGAAGTTCAAGAATAAAGAAAAAATACTAAATATTTTAATATTTATTTTAATTTTAAGTATACTTCTAGTTATAATTTCTACAGTAACCCTATTTAAACAAGGTTTTGAGTGCAAAACCTCCCCATTTACTTATGCAGCCAAACAAATTACTGAAACAGAGATATATTGTTCTTGTAATGCCTTAACTCATGGTTATAATCCCTTCTATTTTGATAAGAGTGGGGTATATCAACAAAAAGAACTATATGGCCCAAACTACACACCTACAAACCTTTCAGAGCCTTCCTAAGAGCTTTTTTATCTAATTTAGTATATATCTGTGTAGAAACAATTGAAGAGTGTCTAAGAGCTTCTTGTATTACTCTTATATCCAATCCTTTTTCAATTAAAAGATATATTGCAAAGCTATGCCTTAACCTATGTGGATGAACAGGAGTTTCAATTCCAGCATCTATTCCTGCTTGCCTTAATTTTCTTTGCCAATCTCGAGATACATTTTCAACTATAATTCTATCCTTAGTTGGTGTAAAAAGATAACTGTTCTCTTGTGAAGAGCCTTTCATTGCAAACAAACTAGCATTATCTCTTATGTACCTTTGAACATTATAAATAATTCTTGCAGGCATTAATACCAATCCTTCTTTCTTTCCTTTCTCATAAACAAGAACTTCACACATGGCCTCTTGATCTATTTGTTTATCTTTCTTCCACTTCTCTATATTAAAAGAACTTAATCTTAATCTAAACAAACCACCAATTCTTAAACCACCATAGAAAGATAAGTCCATCATAAGTTGATATGCTCCAACAAGCCCTACATTAGAGCCAACAACATTCTTAATTAAAGGAAGTTTATCTCTAACTCTTTCTATTTGTTCTAAAGTTAAATACCTTACCAGGAGTTCTTTCCTTTCCTTAATCACTTTCTTAATCTCAATGGATTTGATTTTTAATTTCTCTTGGGGTGTTACCCCTAGGGGTTTTGAATGTGTCAATAGATATTTTTTAAAATTAACTAAAGATGCTCTTGCTATAGAATTATTGTTCTGCCTTCTTTCTAAAAAGTTGGTGATGTTATCTTCATTGAACTCCGAGTACTCATTAAAGAATCTCTTAATGTTATATAGATATTCCATTCCTGTTCTCTTGGACTTCCTTTCTGCTATTAGATAGTCTTCAAATAAATCTAGGTCTTTGGATAGCATATAATATATAGTGGAAGGGGGTTTAAAAACCTGTCGGCAAACATAAATTTGACGACAGAAAGCAAGGATATGTAGATAGAATGATATTTTATAGTGAGGAATTAATATTGTTTCGATTTTGTTAACAGGGGTTATGCACTTAGCTAACCTAAGTGCATACACTAAGCTAACCTAAGTGCATAAAAATAGCCTATTTAATCAAAATCCCATTTACTTGTAACCTTATCAACTACATCCTTATCAACATATATCTTATCATCCTTAAGATAGTTTCTAACACTTTTATCTGATATGCCCTCATTCTTTAGCTTCTCATTTAGCTTAGCTGATATACTTGTATATTTCTTTCCTTCAAGTAGACAGATTTGTATTAGAGATTCTCTAGTCAATTGTCCTGACATTAAACGATTATATACTTTATCTAAGAATGTAACCTCTTTATCTTTCCTCTGCTCATCAACACTTTTAAATGCCTCTGCTCTTTTAGTTTTCTTAATTTCTTTATATTTCTTCTCTTGTTTAGGTGTGAGTTTCCCAAATATTAAATATCCTGCAAATGTAGATAACCTATGATAAGGTATCCTAAAATTTGGGTTCTCTTGTATCTTCTTCTGCCATCTATCTTCTAATCTTTGATTATTCTTAGTATCCCATGTATCTTGTTGATGTATTGAATCTTCAAGCTGTAGAAATATAACTGCCAATCCTCTTTCAATAATATGAATGTGCATAAACACCAAATCCCTCATATCCTTATCCAAACTATAAAAAAATGGAATTGCAGACGCATAAATGTTAAAATTATCCCTGTAAGCCGTAACAATCTTAATTAATTCTTGTTGGCCCTTACTTTGAAAATCTCTCTTATATCCTGAATTAATTGCTTCATCATCCCAACACAAACCATAAGTTTGCTCTTTCATTAAAGCAATTACATCATCCCTAGCATAAACTTGATGTTTCCATTGATTAAAGTTAGCAAATCTTAGAAACATTTTATGAATTAATGTAGACTTTCCTTCTCCTCTCTTTCCAGTAACAACAAAATTTGCATCAAATTCATTCATTTGTCTTTTTGTTAAAGTTTCAATTAATTCTTTAATAGACCACATCACCCCAGACCTGTTCATTTTAACCTTGTTCAACAATCCTCTTTTTAGTTGATTCCTTAAAAGACCTAGCATCAAATTGTGTTTTTACTGGGAAAATTAAATCATTCTTATAGAATAGACTTAATAATTCAGATTTTGCTTCACATAATTCTTCAAGAACTTTATAAAAACCATCCAATAAAACAATCTTACTTGTATGGCTAACTTCACTTCTTGATTTTCTATGAACTCTATTATCTTCTGTTCTTTCAACAAATTCTTTTAAGATTTTTATTTTAGCTTTTAAATCCTTAGCTTTTTCTTTATCCTTATCTTTTAACAATGAAAGAGAATCATTAATTAGATTTGTTAAAAGTAATGACATATTTTTTAATGCTTCCAATCTATCATAATCAAGAGGATAATCTACTTGCATTAAATGGTCAATTAAACTTGAATAACCTACTTGTGCAATGTTTCTATACTCGTCAAATCTTTTTAATTTATAAAATAAATCTTCTGTAATTGATTCTGCCATGTTCCAATGTCCACTTTCAGAAACAGAATGGTCCTCAAAATTATTCTTTCTCATGTCATACACAAGTTAAACACTTTTAAAAAACTTACTATTTTGTTAACACAGTTAAAAACACAAAATATTTAAACTACAATATGTTATAAAATCTATGCGCAATAAAAATTTTTATATTGTTTCAGTATTTATGTTTGCGATATTATTCTTAACTATTATCTTTCTTGGAAATATAAATAACAATGGAGGAGATATAATTGATAAGAAGATTGATAAAATAGAAAAGATTTATCAAGGACCAGTTCCAGAAGGATGTGATGAAGAATACTTTAGATTAACTGGAAAAACAATTATATTAAATCAAAAATAAAATGGCTGGAAGAATTATATCAAGGATAAGAAGTAGAAGAGCTGCTAGACAAGCATCTAAAAAAACTACAACTTCTTCACCAAGATTAATTCAAGGCCCAGTTCAACAAGGAACATCTGCTTCTACATTTAGAGCAACAGGAACTTCTGTATCTTCTAGTAGTGGAGGAAGTTCTACTGGAGGAGGTTCTACAGGTGGTGGAAGTTCTGTAAGAATTGGTATTCCTGTTAAGGAGCTTTATACTTCTACAGAAATAAACACTATTGCTAGAGAAAATAATTTAAGTGGTAATGAAGTTAGAAGAGGGAGATTTATTTCTCGTAATGGTGTTGAGAGCATAGAGCTTCCAAATAAAATACGTTATGAACCTCTTCCAAATACTGTTTCTGCAGTAGATAAACCTAAGAATTTTCTTGATAGAAGGAGGTTAGATGTTAAAGATAGGATAGGAATAATTGAAACAGAAAAATCAAGAGCCTCTACAGATAATAAATTCAAAGTAAAAAGACAAGGTAGTTTAATTGGATTACAAGTTGTGGATTCTTTGTTAGGTGATGCTCAAATGGTTAAAGATTTTCCAAAGATTGTAAAGGCAATATACAAAAATCCAAGTGTGATTAAACAAATTCCAAAGAGTATAAAAACTTCTGGAAGTGATTTTGGAAAACTTTTATATGCTAGTCCTGAACGGGCTTTTGTTATGGTTGGTAATGAAATCTTTTTAGCAAAGGTTACTACAAAGGGTTTATCTTTAGTTGGAAAGGTTGGTGGAAAAGCTTTAACTATTTTAAGACCCTCGTTCAAAAGTATTAAGGGTGGTTCTATTATATTAAAAACTGCTAAAGGTGGAAAGGTTACAATTACTAAAGCAGGAAAGATTGGTTCTAAGAGTTTAAAAGGAGAATCTATTGCTAAACAATTAGGCCTACAAGGGAAAAAAGTTACTGCTGTTAGTGCTCAAGCAGATAGAATTATTTCTTTCTTAAAAAGAAAAAGGATTGTTAGAAAACCAATACCTGGCGAAGATACATTTTCACCATTTGCAAAAAAGTTATTAGGAAAGTTTGATAGTGGAAAGATAAAAAGAGCAGAGTTCCTAAAATTAGAAGCTTACTTAAGAAGAAAGAAAAAGGCATCCCTATTAGAAAGAAGTTTCTTTGCAGACCCTAGAGGAAGATTTAGACCTTCACGATTAGGAACAAACCCTAAGAAAGCTAGTTTTTTAGATTATGTTGCTGGCGATTTCACATTAAAAAAAGGAAAACCCCAAATCCTTGTCTTTGCTAAAACAAAAGTTTCAAGTTTTCCAAAGAATAAAATATTTAAAAGTATTACAAATAAATTAAAAAATAAAGGAACTTTAAATGCCAAAGAGTCCGAAGCTTTACTTAAATGGCAAACTAAAAAATCAGGGAAGTTTAAACCATTAGGTTTTCAATCTGCCGAGTCTGAAATAACTCTTGCAGCTGGAGAAATAATTAAGCGAGGAAAGAAATTAGCAACAACATTGGTTAATGGAAAAAGAGTTTCTATTGTTGAAGCCTCTGTTGTTAAACCAACTAAACAAACTGCTAAACTATTAAAGAAATCAAGAGCAGGAAAAATATCTAAAGCAGAATCCAATAAATTAAATAAACTTCTAAAAAAAGAAACAGGATTTAAGGTTAGTTCTAATGATAGAATAGGAAAACCTGTTTTAAAAGTTCCAAAGAGATTTCCTTCTGGAAGAGTATCCTCTAGGAAAGTTTCTAGGAAAGTTTCAACTAGGAAGAGTTCACCAAAAAGGGTAGTAAAAATTAGAAGAGGTGGTTCTAATAAAACACCTACTAGAAGAACTATAACACCTAGAAGGCCTGTGAGAAGAGGTGGTTCTAATAAAACACCTACTAGAAGAACTACAACACCACCTAGAAGGGTTGTGAGAAGAGGTGGTTCATCCACAAGACCTGTGAAGAGAGTTTCTAAACCTCCAATAAAACCTCCTGTAAGAATTAAGCTTAAGAAAAAAAGAAAATCAAGCACTTTAAATAAAAAAGTAAAACCCTATAATGTTTTTGTTAAAGAGAAAGGAAAATTCCTTAAGGCAAATAGAAAACCATTAAGCAAAAGGAATGCTTTAAATCGTGGAGCTTATGTTACTGACTTAAGCACAGCTGCAACATTTAAAGTTAAAGCTGTTGGAAAAAATATAAAGAAATTAGGGAAAATAAGAGTTGCAGAGAAGAACGCTTTTAATAGAATTAGTAAAAGAAGTTATAGAATTGTTAAAGGAAAAAAAGTTCCTTTAAAGGATAAGTATATTGAAAGAAGAGGTAAGCCTCGTATTAATACTAAAACAGAGGTTAAGAAACTTAGAGCATCAAAGCTAATTAAACAACTTCAAAGTAGAAAAATTACTAAAAAGAGAAGAAATAAAAAATAATTCTAAACCCAAGTTCTAGGATTCATTAATTTAAACCTTTTTCCAGATGACATTTGATTACCACCACCTCTATTCATAGGTTCATTTTGTGTAACTATTCTTGCAGTTCTAAGAGATTCTCTTTCTCCACCTCTTAAGGCTCTGTTATAGGTACTTTCAACTGTGTGAAGTATATTTAAAACAATTATTGGATATCGTGACCTTTTTTCTATAGAATCCATTCCCATCTTTTCATAATTAATATAAATAACATCAGATAATTCTATTCCTAAATCATAAAGTATTTCATATATTCTTTTAGAATCATAGTTTGAAAGAATAGTATTTCTATTTAAATAAAAACTAATAGTATTCATAATTAATTTCACACCATAATCATTTAAAGTTATGAGAGATTTATCTTCAGGTTCAACATAAACTTGATTTCCATCTTGATCTAAAGAAACAATGTCACCACGCAATAAATGTTCAATCCTTTCAAGAACATTATCTACTTCTAATTGCCAAACAATTAAATTATTATCTCCTGTATTTTGAAAAGAAGAAGCCTGCGCCATTGTACCTATCTGGCCCTGCTGCTGCCTAACTTCACTTTCTAATTGCTCTATATAATTTTGTGAGTTAAATGTATCTTCCATTTTAGTTATAATTAGTATAATCAAATAATTTAAAACAATCCATCTCTTTTAAATTCTCGTATGAATTATCTTCAAAAAGATAATATGCTTGGTCATTAACTAAACCTGTTAAATCGTTTGCATATTCACAAGCCCAATATAAATCTTCTTGCATTAAATTCTTTTCAACTTGTTGAATTCCAATAACATATACAAGTGATAATATTAAACTAATTCCGATGATAATTAAAATCTTTGCCCATGATTTCATTTCTTCTTTCTCCTTATTTTTCTTTCAAGAACTATAACTTCTATGTCTACTTCATCTCCAATTTTTAATTCAAAATCTTTAACATCTATTGAAGATAATCTAACTGCTTTTGAATTTCCATCTTGAACTATTTTTCTCCATCTGGCCATAGTTATTAGTAGGATATTTAATATTTAAATGTTTCTATTGTGTAGGACAGATGTGTAATTTTAAAATGGTTAAGAAAGTATATAAACAAAATAAAACTATGGTTTATTATGGATACGGAAACTAAAAAGGAAAAGGCAATAATCTTTCTTAAAAATAATATTAGGGCTTTTATAAAAGATAGTTATGATAATTATTACTTCTGTGATATAAAAGAAATTTGTCCAGATTGGGTTATTGTTAAATGTTTTCAAGGAAATAAATATGGTGAAATATTTAGAATACTTTGGATAGATATGGTTGATATTCAAGAATATAATGAGGGGTTAAAATGAATAAAAAAGTTGGAAAACAATTAGCAGAAGATTTAATGAAGTATGCTAAAATTGATGATGATGGGAATATAACTATGGATGATGGTATTCAAAAATCAATTATAGGAAAAATTAGAGAAAAGAAACCAGAAGATCATACTGAAGAAGAACTTAAACAATTACTTGGAAAAACCTATGAAGATATTATTGAAGTATTAAAAGAGTACACAGATCTTAAAGAAGATTATTATTCTATGATTGCTGTGTGGATTATTGGAACTTACTTCCATGATTCTTTTTCTACTTATCCTTTTTTATTCTTAAATGCTATGCGAGGTTCTGGAAAGACTAGAACTCTTAAACTCATTATGTCTATGGCTCAAAGAGGTGAAATATTAACTAATGTAACTGAAGCAGTATTATTTAGATACCCTAAAGGAAATTCTTTAGGTATTGATGAGTTTGAAGGCCTTATGAGAAAAGGTAATGAAGCAATTAGAGAACTATTAAATGCTAGTTATAAGAAAGGGAACAAAGTTAGAAGAATGAAACAAAAGAAAACACCAGAAGGAACTGAACAAGTAGTTGAAGAGTTTGAACCATACAAACCAATATGTTTAGCAAACATTTGGGGTATGGAAGAAGTTCTTGGAGATAGATGTATTACTCTAATTTTAGAGAAATCTTCAAAACCAGACATTATGAGGATTTTAGAAGATTTTGATACAAAACCACAGATAAAAATCATAAGAATGGCACTTTCAGAGGTTTTAGTGTCGTTATGTAGTTATTTTAGTGTAGAAGGGTATATAGAAGCATGGAATAAATACGTAAAACAGAAATATACTACACTATACACACAAACTACACTAACTACACATACAACACAAACTACACCAGATAATTTGCTTGAAATGTTCAATAAAATTGATGAAATTGGTATAAATGGGCGTAATTTAGAACTTTTCTTTCCAATGATGTTAATAGCAAAAATGATTGGTGAAGATGTATTTAAGTGTATATTAGGTGTAGCAAATACTCTAAATAAAGAAAAAAGAAAGGAAGAAATGATGGAATCTAAGGATGTTTCATTAATTGATTATGTTTCTCAACTAGAACAAACAATAAATTATAGAAGTATTAGGCATATCACAATTGGATTTAGAGATTTTATAGGAAGAGTTGATGATCAAGATGATAAATGGCTTAATGAGAAATGGGTTGGAAGAGCATTAAAAAGATTAGAACTTATAATTGATAAGAGAAGAGTTGCACATGGAAATGAAGTTACTCTTAATATTGATAAAGCTAAACAAAAGATAATGGGATTTAAATGAACAAAAATAATATTCACTTGGCACGGCCAGGCAAGGCACGGCCAGGCAAGGCATGGCATGGCAAGGCAAGGAGAGTTTTCCCATTCTCTTAAAAAATGGGAAATTAAAAAAAAAGAATTAATAAAATGAACAAATTTAACACTTATTTAAGAACTTGCAGTAGATGTGGTATTTTATACAACACTACAGCAAAGCGTGGAAAAATCTGTCAAAGATGCAGAAAGAAACCATTTGGATATAAAAAATGAAATTCACACCAACTAAACAAACACAAACTGGAAACCAAACCAGTTCACCTCTTTTTTGTAATTCTGATGTGATGCTATGGGATGTTTGTTTGTGTCCGTCTATAGCAAATGATGAGAGTTGGTGTGATTTTATAGTTACAAAAGAAGAAAATATAAAAACACAAGGTTTATAAACCTAAATAACCTATAAATAATATGAAAAATAAAGAAGAAAAATTAATACTTCAAGTTAAGGAGAATTTAAATAAACAAAAGAGGGTAACAATCCCCAAGAAATCTAGTATAAAAGAAGATGATTATGTTGAGGTAAAAAAAATAAAATGAATAATCAAGGAATTAGCTTATGTTTAAATAAAAAAATATATGATGAAAGAGGTAGAAAATGCGAAATGTGTGGAAAAAAAATAGAAGTTGATTTATATGATGATGGGGATGAAGATGGTTTTATGACTAAAAAACATTGTTATATTATTGACCACATTAAACCAAGAGCATTGGATGGGGGAAATGAAAAAGAAAATTTACAAGTATTATGTTATGAATGTAATGCTAAAAAAACAGGTCAAGATCTTAAAAATATATGGAGGAAAAGAAATGACAAACAAAAACCCCGATAGACCTTTAGATATGAATAGAATAATGGAGCAATGTTTTAATCCATTATACAAAACAAATCTAGAGCAATACCAACAAAAACAAAAGGAGATAACTGAGAGTATCTTCTCATAATCAAAATGTCAATAATAAAATATATTCAAAGCAGAAAGAAAGAGGTTTTAGAATTTGTAACAATAATATTATTAATTACTGGATTCAATTTTTTAGATATATCTTCTAATTACTCTGGATTCTTAAGTTTAAGTATTGCCTTATTTGGATATGCGTCCATAGTATATTCTTTTTTCCTATGGTTAGATAGAAGAAATTTTCAGAAGG
>Ga0075111_1000700_pt1 | contig 15422 bp, 6 predicted proteins | sample AntAceMetag02UKK_FD_69787 | JGI IMG/M metagenome (GOLD analysis project Ga0075111, IMG submission 69787) | Saline lake microbial communities from Ace Lake, Antarctica - Antarctic Ace Lake Metagenome 02UKK | ecosystem: Environmental > Aquatic > Non-marine Saline and Alkaline > Saline | place... | reverse complement strand
GTAGAGAGAAAGTAAGCCCCAAACCATCAATACCTCGTAGAGCCCGCCTTGCCGCGAGGCAGGGTTGCACTGGTAATGGCTTTAAACATTTCTATTTTTTTTAACCGGACAGCAATGATTAACTATTTACTTTCCAAAATGCTAATTTCGGTCCGTCTGTTTTTGGCCCTTCCCTGCTCCGAATCATTTTCTGTTATTGGGCTTGAAGAACCGTACCCTTTGAAAGACAAGCTTTCGGGTTTAATCCCGCTTTCTACCAGGTAATCATAAACTGATTGGGCCCTTTTTGTGGATAAATCCAAATTATAATCAGCGCCCCCGGTATTATCAGTATGCCCACTGATCTCTATTTTTAGGCCTGGATTGTAATTCAAAAATCCGATAAGTTTTTCTAATTCTGCAAAGGATGATTCTTTTAAACGAAAATCATCTGTATTAAAAAAGATATTCCGTAGTACCATGGTTTCACCTTCACGGATAGGGCTCATTTCCACATCAAGCAAATAGGGTTCCAGCTCACTTGCAAGTCCCATCAATTCAAAATTCTCAGAATAAAACAAATAGCCTTCGGCTGAAACGTTTAGGGCATACGCATTATCCGTAGGGATACAAACCAGGAATCCACCATTTTCAGGATCAGAAAAAGACCGCACTATTTCCTTGCTATCTGATAAATCGATCAGGCTGAAATAGGCTTCCAGGGGCTTACCTGTTTCGATGTCCTTTACAACACCTTTCATATAGGTTGACGCCACAGGCCTGACAGCAAAAGGCAATTCAAACTCAAAAATATCATACCCTCCAAAACCTTTATTTTGGTTTGAAGAAATGTAGGCTTTATCGCCACCAGCGTTAACCACAATATTAATTTCATCTTCGGGTGAGTTGACAGGATATCCTAAATTTTCAGGCTTTGACCAAATGCCAGACGAATCGGCCCTGGACACAAACAAATCCATCCCTCCAAGTCCAACATGGCCATCCGAAGAAAAATACAGTGTTCGCCCGTCGGGGTGAATATAGGGTGCCATTTCTGACTTCTTAGTATTGATTATATCGCCAAGATTCTCCGGGACAGTCCAAACGCCATTGTCCTGCAGGCGACTTGTCCAAATATCCGATCCTCCTTTTCCTCCGGCACGATTACTAACAAAATACATCGTCCTACCATCGGATGAGAGCGAAGGCTGGGTTTCCCATGCGGCTGTATTTATTACCGGACCCAGGTTTACCGGCTCAAAAATATTCTTGCCAGATAGTTTCGCAGCGTAAATATCGCAACTGCCATAGCCCTCGGGGCGATTACAGCCAGCAAAAAGTAAAAACCGGGCATCGGGTGTAATAAACAGTGCGCCTTCATCTCCTGAAGTATTAATTGGTGGCTTGAGCTTTATAGCAGTACCCCACGTATCTATTGCCGCTTTCCGATCAGAATAATAGAAATCCTCACCCCTACCCCCTCTTGTATCGTCAAGTTGACGCCGGGTAAAATAAAGCAATAATTCATCCGATTTCACAGAATTGATGTACTCGTGATTTTTTGTATTAACCCCGGAGCCAAGGTTCAAAGGCTCAAAAGGGACTGGATTTTTCATGGCATTAATGGAAAAAATGCAACAAGCTTTCAAAAACTTCGCATCTTCAGCCCGGCCACTTTCATTCTCGTATCTCAGAAACTTTTTGAAGCATGCCAAAGCCTTTTGATAATCCACCAATTCGAAATATGCCAAGCCCGCAAAAAATAATGCTTCATGATATTTCCCGGGATTTTTATCAACCACCTTGCCGTAAACTTCCACTGCTTTGTTGAAATTTTTAGTTGTTCGGTAAATATCTCCCAAAAGCATATAGGCCTCCAGAAAATTCCTATCAATATCAACAGCCTTTTGTAAATCAAGCTCCGCCTCATCATAGTCTAAAAGGTTAAAACTTTTTTCGGCGGTTTGATATAGTTTAATTGCCCGCTTTGATTGGGTGGAAAATTCCTGGGAAAGAAGTTCTGACGGTAACAAAACCAAAATTGCAATGGTTGCCAGGAAAAGATGTAAGTATTTAATATTTCGCTTTAGCAATATTCTTCGGGTAAAATGATTTACAGGTAATAAACACGAATGAGGCCAATAAATTGTTGGAGGAGGCTGGATGATGGGTGTTGGAGGATGGATGACGGGTGATCAATGTCAATAAGTTAAGGAAATGATGTTGATTTAAGATTGTCGATTAACAATTTTCGATTTAAGATGTCCTGATTATCATATTACAATAAATCAAAAATCAACACTCGTTAATCATCAATCGGAAATAAAATGCTTAACTTATTGACATTGGTTGGATGATGGGTGAAAGATGCCGGAGGACGAATGACAGGTGATGGATGACAGATGACGGATGACGGGTGTAAGATGACTGATCAGTCAGCGGTAATTGGTGATCGGTGAATGGTGATCGGTAATCGGATTCGGATGAAATTGAGTCGAGTAATCAGACTCTGACTGGTCTGCGACTCAGTCAGGTCTCAGTAACCTGACAGAGTCCGACACAGGAGGTCCTGTCAGAGTTAATGCAGCGAAAAATAATTATTATAAGATTTATTGTAAAAAAAATTCAGGACGGGTCAATGTTTGTTTTTTAATTTGGCGAAGAATAAGAATTGCAGCTACTAAATTAGTCAGACACAGATTTGTGCGGATGGAGCGGATTAATGTTCAAAATGGCAAATGACTGATTGCTTTTTTTCTGATTAACATTTCTATGTCCTATTGGTCAATGAAAGGTTTCGTCATCTGACTTGCCAGCATCCAATAGGATCGGGAAACGTCAAAATTATAAATACAAAACTATGTCTATAACTTCAATATTTTCCGTGTTGAGACTTTACCGGCAATTATTACGCGTAGGAAATAGACACCTGTTGGATGACCATTCATATCCAAAATAATTTGTTGTTCATCTGCCTGCGAAAATTTGAAATGCCTGTTGTAAATAGAACTTCCTGATGAGTTGAAAAGATCAATTACAATCACACCAGGTTCGACGGGATTAAAAAGCAAGACAACCCTATCGCCTATTGGATTTGGTGAAACTATAAAATCATCTGCCAACGATAAATCCTCAATAGAAAGCGGACAATCCTTTTTTACTTCTTGCCGATTGTTGCAACCGGGTGCATTGCCATAAATGTTAGTCGATCCGCTTGGACTTGCCAGGTAATCGCAAACACTTTCGATGGCACAGGTTGACAATGAAGGGTTATCAAAAATATTCAATTTAGTTATGGTTGCCGCATCGATATTGCCTAATTCATTTATACTTGCCAGCTTATTGTTTTCCCTTGCCAACAGTTCCCCGCTAATTTCAACAAGCCCTTCTAAACCTGCCAGGCTAACCAAGACATCGTTATCAATTATAGAAAGCCCTCCCGAAACTGAGGCAATATTATTCAATCCATTTAAGCTTTGAAGAGCTTTGTTTGTTGAAACGATCAGTTCACCACCCAGCGAATTTACCTTATTCAATCCATTAATATGAACAAGGGAATTGTTCCCTTCAATTGAAAGTTTGCCAGCGATTGAAGATATATTTCTTAGACCACTTAAATTCATGAGCGCATTATTATGCCGGATCTCAAGGTCTCCACCAATTGACATCAAATTGCGAAAGGGGTCTAAGTCCGGTAAAATCATGTTCCCTTCAATTTCAAGGGATTGACTGATTGTTGTTACATTTTCAAGGCCTGATAAACTTGCCAAGGCGTCGTTGTATTTTATAATCAAGCTTCCGCTGATGTAATTCAACATGCCCAAACCTTCCAGATTGGGCAAGGATTCATTGTCTTCGATATGGAGGCCTGGAAGTGAGAACGAAAAGTTTTTGAAGGCTGACAGGCTGCTTAATTCTTTGTTATCATGAATATAAATTATGCCACCGATGGAATCCACACTGCCCATTCCTAATAAACTCTTTAGGATATCATTCGATCCAATTTCCACAGATCCAACAATTTTCTTCAAATTATCCATGCCATTGAAGCTGATTAGCTTTGGGTTTCCCTGGTACCAATCGCCACCAACATGCAGATCACCTGAAATGGAAGTTAATTGTTCCAGCCCGTTAAAACCAGTCAAGGTGTAGTTGCCTCCAATGTAAACATCGCCACCAATCGAAATCACACCATCAAGCCCAGACAAAGTAGGCAGGATGTATGTATCTTCAATCGAAAGATCACCAGCAATGGAAGTCAGGTTTCCTAATCCAACCAAACTTGCAAGGGCACTGTCACTTTTAAAAGTTACACTTCCCCCAATCGCTTTCAGGTTTCCCAATCCTGACAAATTAGCCAAAGTATTATTAAATGTTATTCCGAAATCACCCCAAATAGATGTTAAGGATCCCAACTTTGCAAGGGTAGTAACACCATCACCTTCAATCAAAACGTCACCTTCAATTTGACTACAATTGGGAAAACTTGCCCTAAAATCATCAAGCTGTGCCTGTGAAGTAAAAGTAATACCCTCGGGCAGGCACGAAAATGATGACTCGCAGATCGACTCGACCTGCCCCCGGTTCCCACAGCCAAATGCGTTGTCATTAATTTCAATTGCTCCATTTGGGTTATCCAAATAATCGCAAATACTTTGGATGGCACAAATTGACAATGAGTTATTATCCAAAATAGTTAAATCAATGATCATTTCAGCATCAAGATTTTCCAGGGCCGATATATCTGTGAGAGCATCATTTTTCTCAATTTTAAGACTTCCTCCAAATTTCGTCAAATTCTCCAGTCCTGACAAACTTGTTAGGCTGTGATTAAAATAAATATCAAGGTCACCACTAATGCCAGTCAAGTTTTGCAATCCATTTAGGTTCTTTAGCGTATCATTTAATTGAACATAAAGCCCTCCCCCTATCGAATCAAGATTGAGCAAGCCCGTGATATTAACCAGTGATTTGTTGCCACCGGTCCAGGGATCACCAATTCTCAAATCCCCAGCAACATAAGTTAAACTTTCCAATCCCTCCAAACTCATCAGGGTATCGTTGCCTGAAACTTCAAGGTTACCACCAATTGTGCTTATCTTATTAAGGCCTTGTAAATTATCCAGGGAATAGTTGGAATGAACCAATAATCCCCCGCTGATAAAAGTAACATTTTCAAAAGCCAATAAATCGACTAAGGCATCATTATCACCGATTTTTACATAGTTATCGAAAGATGTAATTTGATGGAGGCCTGTAAGGTTAATCAGTGCATCATTATCTGAGATATAGAGGATCCCACCAAGTGTGGCCAGACTTTCAAGATGCGATAAACTGTTCAAATTGGGATTACCGCCATCGTCCAAATTACCAATAATTAAATTACCGGCTATTGAAGCCAGGCTTTCTAAACCCGACAAAGTCACCAGGGTATCGTTACCACAAAGCTCAAAATGCCCTCCTACAGATTGCAAATTATCCAATCCTGTCAGGTCAACCAGCGCATCATTATCCAAAATCCTAACATCACCTACAATAGCTGACAAATTATCGAGTGCCAATATATCCTCCAGAGAACCGTTGCTGATGATACTCAATGAATCGCCGATGAAGGCAAGGCTTTCCAGGCCAGCCAAACTTCCAAGGGAATTATTGTTTACCAGCGACAAGGAATGACCAATGAAAGCCAAATTTTCTAATCCTTCGATGCTGGTCAACGAGGGGTTTCCATTTTCAATAGTTCCAATTGAAAGGCTACTCCCAAGATCGGTCAATACATATAATCCATCTAAATTAGTTATATCATCCCCGGCAATAACCACATCCCCTTCAATCGCATTACAATCGGGATGATTTACCTTGAAATTGTCAAGTTCAGCCTGGCTGGTAAAAACAATACCAGCAGGAAGACAGGATGTTGATCCTTCACAAACCGCCACCACCTGCCCCTGGTCGTCGCAACCAAAGGCATTGTTATGAATAGTAACATTAGCACCCGGGATGGCCAGATAACCGCAAATACTTTCAACTGCACAAGCCGACAATTGGGGATTGTCGAAAATGGAAAGGTCAGTTATTGAGGCAGCCTCAATACTATCCAAACCTGCTAAATCTGTAAGGATATTATTTTTAATAATCTTCAATGAACCTTCGATTGAGTTTACATTTTCGAGTGCCGCTATGCTGGCAAGAGCATCGTTAAGGTAAATATCGAGATCACCAGGAATGGCAGTCAGATTTTCCAACCCATCAATATTTCCCAGTATCTGATTTAACTGAACATAAAGGCCTCCGCCAAGAGAATCAAGATTATTAAGACTACTAATGTCAGTTAGGGAATTATTACCTCCAAGCCAGGGATCACCAATTCTCAAATCCCCTTCGATGACGGACAAGCTTTCCAAACCAGTAAAATCCGTCAAAGCATCGTTACCTGAAATCTCAAAATTCCCTCCGATGGAAATAACCTTCTGCAGGCCCATTAGATTTTCGAGCTTTTGATTTGCATGGATAAGCAGCCCACCACCAATAGAGTCAACGTTGCTAAAAGCCAGCAAATCGTTCAAAGCGTCATTATCAGAAATTTTGACAAAACTGTTAAAGAAAGTCAGCTTATTCAATCCCGATAAACTGCTGAGCACATCATTATCATGAACATAAAGGATACCACCAATGGAGTCCAGGTTCTCAAATCCCGACAAATTGATCAGGGATGCATTCCCACCAAATTCTAAACCTCCAATGGTCAATTTACCAGCTATCGTCATAAGGTTTTCGAAACCAGCCAGGGAGCTTATGCTTTCGTTTCCACTAATTTCGAGCCGCCCACCAATTGAAGACAAATTGTTAAAACCCGTCAAATCGACAAGAACATCGTTATTCAAAATCCTGACATCGCCATCAATGGACTGTAAATTATTTAGTTCGGCAAGGCTGTTTAACACAGGGTTACCAATGATATCAATATGTTCTCCAACGAAAGCAAGGTTAGCTAAACCTTCGAGGCTTTCGAGTGAACTATTATTGACAAGGGCAAATGAATGGCCGATAAAAGCTAAGTTTATCAAACCTTCAATGTTTGTCAACCTTGGATTTCCATTTTCACTATCACCAATCGACAGCCCGCCGCCAATGTCTGTGAGTTCACCCAAACCATCCAGGTTAGTAATATCCTGCCCGGCAATCATTACATTTCCTTCAATTGCATTACATGCCGGATGATTCGCCTGAAAATTATCTATCTGAGCCTGGGCAGTAAAAATAATACCTTCGGGCAGACATAAAACGGATCCTTCGCAAACTGAAACTACCTGAACTTCACTATCGCAACCAAAGGCATTGTCATATATTTCTACCGTTCCATTTGGACTGGCCAGGTAATTACAAATACTTTCGATTGCACAAACTGACAATGCCTGATTGTTAAAAACCGACAAATCCGCAATTGAGCCAGCATCAATATTATCCAGCCCCGTCAAATCTTCGAGGAGGCCGTTGTCTTCAATATTAATGTACCCGCCAATTGAATTAAGATTAAGCAGCCCGGATAATTCAGATAAGGAACTGTTGAAGAAAATTTCAAGATCTCCCGAAATAGAACTCAAACTTTCCAATCCATCAAAACTCAACAATGATTGATTTGCTTGAAAGTACAGGCCAGCCCCGATTGAGTCCAGCTCATTTAGCCCGGTGAGTTTTGTCAGCCTTGGATTTCCACCTGTCCAAGGGTCTCCAATCCTTACATTACCGCTAACAAAATTTAAACCTCCCAAACCCAACAAACTTGTTAATAAACCATTGCCGGAAACTTCGAGGTTACCACCAATTGAAGTGATGTTATCGAGCCCCGATAAATTTATCAGTGAATTATTTTGATGAATAAGGAGACCTCCGCCAATTGAAGTTACATTGCTCAATGGCAATAAATCAGTGAGTGCATCATTATTCGCAATTTTGATGTAGTTATTAAAGCTTGTAAGGTTTTCCAATCCAGTTATACTGATCAGGGCATCATTATCAAAAACGTAAAAGATCCCACCGATGGAATCCAGACTTTCAAAACCCGATAAACTTTCCAGGGCCGGGTTTCCGCCATGTTCGAGATTTCCAATTTCCAAATTACTAACTATCGAAACCAGACTTCCTAAGCCTGATAATGTTGCAAGGTTTTCGTTGCCACAGATTTCAAGATTTGCCCCGATTGATATTATATTATTCAAACCTGTCAAATCATTCAAAGCCTCATTGTCCAATAGCCTAAGGTCACCTTCGATAGCTAACAGATTACCGAGTTCTACTAAACTTGTCAGCGCGGTATTTCCAATAATATTGAGGTCATCACCAAGCGAGGTTAAATTCTCTAAACCACTTAAACTACCCAGGGAATAATTATTAAGTATCGTTAAAGAATCGTCAATGAATTTCAAATTGACCAGGCCTTCAATGCTTGTTAGCAGAGGATTTCCATTTTCAATATCTCCAATTAACAAGCTACTTCCGATATCTGTTATAACACTCAAGCCATCTAGATTTGTGATATCATCCCCGGCAATCACTACATCACCAATAATTGCATTACATGTGGGATGGGTTGTTTGAAAATTATCTATCTGGGCTTGGCTTGTGAACACGATGCCTTCGGGCAGGCAAGCCACGGAACCTTCACACACTTCAACAACCTGCCCCTGGTTATCACAGCCAAAGGCATTATTATGGATATCAACCTTTGCAGTTGGGCTGGCCAGGTAATCACAAATGCTTTCGACGGCGCAAGCAGAGAGCGCATTATTATTTAAAACAAACAAACTATCAATCGACCCGGCATCAATATTATCCAATCCTGACAAATCTTCCAGCACATCGTTTTTCTCAACACTTATGTACCCATTAATTGAAGTTACATTAATCAACCCGATAATATCCGTCAAAGCATCATTATAATATATGTCAAGGTTTCCCATTATTTTACTTAAGCTTTCCAAACCGTCCAAACTTTCCAGGTTGGCATTTGCCTGCACAAAAAGGCTTTTTCCAATCGAATCCAAACTATAAAAGCCATCAAGGTTGGGTAGCATTAGATTTCCGCCGGCCCAGGGATCCCCAATCCTTATATTTCCATTAACATAATTAAGGCCCTCGATGCCCGATAAACTTGTTAAAGATCCATTTCCGGAAATTTCGAGGTTACCACCAATGGTGGAAATATTTTCGAGGCCATTAAGGTTGGGCAGCGAATTATTTGAATGGATAAGCAAACCGCCATCAATAGATGTTGCCTTGCTAAAAAGCAACAAATCAACCAAAGCATAATTGTCAGCAATTTTTACATAGCTGTGATAAGTGCCAACGCTACTTAAACCAGATAAACTTACGAGGGCATCATTGTCATAAATGTAAACTTTACCACCAATGGAAGCCAGGCTATCAAGGCCCGATAAACCACTCAGTGCAGGATTCCCTCCGTATTCGAGGTTACCAATTTCCAAATCACCCAATACCATTTCCACGTTTTCCAAACCTGATACATTGGATAATGATTGATTACCACAAATTTTAAGATGACCTCCGATGGAAGACACATTGTTCAATCCGCTTAAATCAGTGAGTAAATTATTATTAAGAAATCTAACGCTCCCTTCAATAGAAAATAAACTGTCAAGTTGGGCCAGGCTTTGTAAAACATTGTTATTGATGATATCGAAGTCTTCTCCAATGGCTGCCAAATTTCCTAAACCAGATAAACTAGTGATGGCATCATTATCGTAAACAACAAGATTACCCAATATGGAAATCAAATTTTCGAGGTTTGTAATACTGGTTAAAGCAGGATTACCGCCATAATCCATGTTCCCTATTATCAAATCACCACCAATTGAAGCCAGGCTTTCCAAACCAAAAAAAGTAATTAAGGATTCGTTCCCACAAATCTCAAAACCACTCCCAACTGTTGCAATATTTTCAAGCCCTGACAAATCATTTACCACGTCGTTATTGATAATCCTGACCTTTCCGATGACAAATGATAAATTGCTGAATTCAGATAAATCATCCAGTACACTATTGTTAATGATCTCGATGGAGCCACCAATGTAGTATATATTTTCGAGGCCTTCAAGGCTGGGTAACATTCCATTGTTTCCGATAATAAGCGAATTTCCGATAATGGTTAAATTGCTTAAGCCATCGAGGCTTGTCAGGGTAGGATTACCATAAGTTTCGCTTCCAATCGAAAGTTCATTCCCGATAAAGGTCAGTACACTTAATCCATCTAAGTTGGTAATATCATCCCCCCAAATATTCACTGCCCCATCAATTTCGGTGCAGTTGGGATAGTTTGTTTGAAAGCTATCAATCTGGGCTTGCGATGTAAAAGTAATACCTCCGGGCGGACATGGCTGGGCCACCAAGAAAACGTTGGCCAAAATTAGCAGAACCAGGAGATGTAGTTGTTTCATTGCAAAAAAATCTTTAGACAAAGTAACGGAATTTTTGGCAGAATGGAGGAGAGGTATGGGGTATAGGGGATAGGGGGTATAGAGGATATAGGGCACATAGGGGTTATAGTGTCTAAAAACTGAAATCGTTGCTTTTATCCATACGGACTTCCTTCGGTCGTTGGTAAGATATTCTTTCTGTAACAATTCAAATAAGAAAATCTCGAATATCCAATTTTGAATATCGAAATGTAAAAAGAAAAATTATGAAATTGAATAAATCTTTTTTCCTCTTTTTTACTTCTATTAACTTCAAGATTCAGTATTCGATGTTCGATCCCGCACGTGCGGGATTCAAAAAAAATCGTGCAATATTTCAGGCAACCTGTTTGGCTCTGGCTCGTCCAGCTTAGGGTTTAGGGGGGATATAGGGTACATAGGGGATATAGGGTGGATAGGGTATTATCAATAAAAATGTTTTCTGGCAAGAAATTACATATGACAAAATCCAAAACTCAAACAAACATCAAAATCCAATTTTCAAATTTGCACATAAGCAAATTTTCAAATTGATGTAGTGTCTTTGTGCCTTTGTAGTAAAAAAAATAGCAACCACAGAGATACGGAGACACAAAGAAATTCAGAACTCAATACCAACTTCAAATTGTAAAGGTCGTTTTATTTGTCAGGAGTACCGTAATCGTATGTTAGGAAAGATGCAATCCGGAACTTTGAACTCCAAACTTTAGGCACTTTAGCTCACTTTAGTCACTTTAGCTCACTTTAGGCACTTCAAACTTCCCCTACGGAATATTCATAAACTTATGCGATTGGAGGGAGATTTTCCATCGGGGATTTTTCATCACATAATCGATAATAACTGGTGTCATGTATTTGGCACGGCTCCATTCGGGCTGAAGGTAAAGCACGCAATTTGCATGAACCTCTGCGGTAAACTGCTCTGCCCAGGCAATGTCGCTATCGTTAAAAATAATCACTTTCAATTCGTTGGCCCTCTGGGTAATGTTCCCAACCGGAGCACTGTTCTTTTTTGGCGACAAGCATATCCAGTCCCAGCTGCCCGAAAGTGGATGTGCTCCCGAAGTTTCGAGATAGGTTTTTACTCCATTCATCTTCAACTCGCTGCACAAATAATCCATATTGTAGATTAAGGGTTCGCCACCGGTTACAACCACTGACTTTGAAGGTTGCTGCAAAGCATTTTTTACAATGCTATCAGTGTTAGTAAGCGGGTGCAGATCGGGATTCCATGATTCCTTTACATCGCACCAGCGACATCCCACATCGCAACCGCCAACACGGATAAAATATGCCGCTTCACCTGTATTGAAGCCTTCACCCTGGATGGTATAGAACTCTTCCATAATCGGAAGCATCTTACCTTCGTCCAGAAGTCGCTCTTGTTCGGGGTTTTTTGTTTTTGGCCTGATCACTTATTGTATCTCTATTTTCTTAACAATTGCATCTTCACGAGAACCAATAACAGCATCATCGGCTGAATTGTTTTGCAAAATGAAACTTAAAAAATAAGTGCCCCGCTTAAAGCCCTTAATATCAAACATAATCGTTTCTGATTCCTGCGATGAATTTGAAAGCGTTTTTTCATCCAGCACCTTCCATCTGGTATTGAGCAATTCAATAAGCACATCGGCATCACCAGTGATAGATAATTCTACGCTCAATTCATCCTTTGAGATTTGCTCAATTTTACCGGGCACAAACAAATGATTAGCATCGGTTTCGTCAGTATTATCAACCGGATTGATTAAATCATCAAAGGTGGTTTTAAACAGCGAAGGTGCCTCAGCAGATTCCTCACAGGAAAAAAACAATTCATTTTCAGAAGTAAAAGTCACAGCTTCGGTTTGCACAAAAACCATTTCAGGAAAATCTATCCGCATACTTTTTCCGCCAAAAAAATCATCACCATCAAAATCCCAAAACAGCCACATGAACGAAACAAAATCGACATATCCTATCAATGCCACCCGTTCGCCAGACCGGCTGATATCCGCACCGGTTATTAAACCACCGCATTCAAAACTTTCCTCGGGGTTTAAATAATACCTCCCCAACCTTTTTGGCAACTTGTACAAGCGTGTTTTTTGATCGTCCCAATTTTTAGTGAAGAGATACAAATGCTTTTCGAAGGCAAAAAATGCTTCGCAATCGAAATTATGCGCATACCTGTTTTTCTTGAATGATTCCTGATCAGCATAGCTAAATGCAATTTGTTGGGCAGGTACAAACACCACATCTTTATCGTTTGTGATACCACCCTTAGCAATTTTATACACGAACAAGGTTTTACGCGCACCGTCATTATTTCCAAAATCCCCAATGTAGATATAGGCTGCATCCTGGGTGATATCCTCCCAATCAAAATTCTTGACGCCCTTCAGAAAAACTTTTCGCACAATGGTACCCGTTACCGTATCGATACCATAAATAGCAGCATCGCCCCCGCTATCATTATGCGTCCAGAGCAAACCTTCCCAAAAAATCAAGCCTGAACTTTCCTTTGCTTCATCAGGCAGGTTTTTGTAATGAAAATCTTTTGATATTTCAACTGTATTAATGCCGGTATCAGCCTCAATGGAATAAAAACCATTGCAAATGGCTGCAAATGGAAAAGCCAGTAAAAAGAAAAATGTCAATGTTTTGAAATGCAACATACTTATCTTGTTTTATAGTTTATTTTACTTTTTAGTTAGATATCTTTGAACCCTTATTTCCAGTGACTCCTCCAGGGTCATTAAAAACATTGCTGCCCAAAGTTTATTGTCAGGATTCGTAAAATCAAATGCCCTATGAAATAGCAAATAACTAGCGACAACGGTCGGGCTCAACCCTCCGGCTGATTCCATATCATCAATCATACCAGCATAATACTCATTGTTTATCCCAAAATCCTTCAACAATACAAAAAATTCACTATTAATGTAAAAACTAATGCTGATTAATCTATCTGGTGGAATCAATATAGTATCACGGGTTTTGACACGCTTAGAAAGGGACTTAACCCATATTTTGTTGAACAAGGATGAATCTAAGCTAAATAGAAAAACGAATTTCTTTTCCTCGTCAAACACCAGTGAATCAAACTCCTGCCCATCAACCTTCAAGGTAAACATAGAATCAAGGTAGTGATGATATGCTTTGTTTATGTTTATGTTTTCATTTTCAACTTTTGATAAGACCGCACTATCAACAAAGGCGATAATTTTCGCCAACTCAACCCTATCTGATTTTGTAAAATGCTTATCGATTAACTCAGAACTAATAGTGCCGTTTTCATGCATATCGCAACACCCTATCAAAACTAATAAGAGGAGAAATGGCAGTATCTGTTTCATAATAACTTCAAGAATCTACTTTAGGCGCTTAAATGCTTTCATGGTATTTTGGAGTAAGGCCACGCGTGTCATAGGACCAACTCCACCAGGAACAGGAGTGATGTAGCTGCATTTTTTGGCTACTTCATCAAAGTCCACATCGCCAATCAACCTGAAACCTGATTTGGTTTTGTCGGAGGGGATACGGTGGATGCCAACGTCAATCACAACTGCCCCCTTTTTTACCATATCAGCGGTAACAAATTTGGCCTGGCCAATGGCTGCTATGATAATATCAGCCTCACGGCAAATTTCTGCAATGTTTTTGGTTTTGGAATGGCACATTGTAACCGTACAGTTTCCCGGATTTGCTTTTCGCGAAAGCAGCGCACCCATAGGTGTGCCTACAATATTGCTTCGGCCCAAGACTACACAGTTTTTTCCTTCGGTTTTAATTTTATACCGCTTCAACAATTCAAGAATGCCGGCCGGTGTAGCAGGCAAATAAGTCGGTTCCCCAAGCAGCATTTTGCCCACATTCATCGGGTGGAAACCATCAACATCTTTTTCGGGGTCGATGGCACCGATGACCCTATCCACATGGATATGCCGGGGCAATGGCAGTTGTACGATGAGTCCATGCACCTCGTCATCGTTGTTGACAAACTCAATATTTTCGAGCAACTCACTTTCTGTGATATGCTTGCTCAGGCGATAAACAGATGAAACAATCCCCACCTGTTGGCAATCTTTTTCTTTGTGGGAGACATAGGTTTCGCTGGCGGCATCGTTACCTACCAGGATGGCGGCGAGATGTGGCGCCCCTTCATCATCGTCGATGATTTTTGCAACTTCAACTTTAATTTCTTCCTTAATTTGTTCTGCTATTTTCTTTCCGTCGATAAGTTTCATGGTGATAATATTTTAGGTTTGTTGTTTTAGGGTTTGTTATCCACAGTATTTTATTCCAATTCAAATTCTTGATTCTGCCTAGGTACAATAATCTCATCACTTTTATTATTGATACTTTCAACACTTCTATGATGGTAAAGGATAATCTCTTTCGTATCAATTGTTAACTTTCTTTCCCATGCGTCAGTTAATACCCAAGGTGCAACAAAAACCATGTCTAAGTTCTTAATTGAAACCAGTGTATCGGACAAATGTGTGTCACCTGAAATAAAAATCCTCTTTTTGTTCCATTCAATCAAATAGGAGAAATGCTTAAATGAAAATCCATGTTTCGTTTTATATTCTGTTATTGAGAAATTATGTAAAGAGTCATTTAATTCATCAAGTCTATATTTTCTTTTTTTTGACATGAGGAATTTTACTGGCCAAGGCCCATACAATTTCTGATTGGTTTTTTTGAAAAGTTTTCTGTTATAGTGGTCTGCATGTCCATGTGTAAAAAGAAAAATCGAATTTGCTTGAAGGCTGTCTAACAATTCAGGTTTGTATGTCATGTAACCATATGCCCCAGATTTGTATGGGAAGTCAACATATAAATTCAAATTCCCATCAGTCATAAAAAGACCACAATTCCCCAGAAATTCTACTTCAATTTTTTCATTTTGCCCAAATGAGAAATTTGCAACAAGAATGAATATTGAAATCAGGATTGTGTTAAAGATTTTTCTAATTCTATGCGTTG
>Ga0075111_1000691_pt1 | contig 15500 bp, 12 predicted proteins | sample AntAceMetag02UKK_FD_69787 | JGI IMG/M metagenome (GOLD analysis project Ga0075111, IMG submission 69787) | Saline lake microbial communities from Ace Lake, Antarctica - Antarctic Ace Lake Metagenome 02UKK | ecosystem: Environmental > Aquatic > Non-marine Saline and Alkaline > Saline | place... | reverse complement strand
TTATCAATGTATCCATCCCATTCAATATGATTAGGCCCAGAGGAAGCGCCCAGCGAACCGGAGAACATAGCAAGTTCTTTCACTTTTCGGCCTGCAACATCAAAAAGTTTGATCGCAACATCGATATCTTGAGATAAGTTATAAGTAAAATGCAGATTTGATTTATTTATATTTACCGGATTTGGCCCAACTAATAGATTCGTAACTTGTAATGCATTTGTCCGAATTACTTGCCAGTTAATACTTGTAACATTCCCGACATCATCTGCCACAGCTACACTCAAATCATAATTACCAAGAGGCAAGACAGCATTTACACTAAGGCCCAATTCAACACTACTGATATTCGCCAAATTTCCAGTAATACCATCGCCGAAACTATAATCATCTTTCCAAAGCGCAATACCGTACTGAGTAAGTCCGCTATCATTTTGATCTTGATCCTTCAACATAGCAGTAAAAACTGGCTTCTCAGACAACAACGCACCATCAAAGCAGAGTTGCTCGTCCATTTTAATCCATTCAATAACTGGAGCTTGATAATCCTGATATTGAAATATACTAAATTTTGTAAAATGCATGACACTTGCAATAATGTAGTCTTCATCGATATTGATACTCGTAACAGACAAGCCATCTTTCTTCCAAACAGACGGAGTCTCACTTTCATCGAGATACTTTAGAACAACCTGCTCGATTGAATCACCATAAAAAGGAAGTCGAATTTGTATAGGAGAAGGGAATGCAACATTCTCACTAATACTGCCATCTTCTCTAATTAATGAAATCTCATAGATAGTATTTTGAATACTCTGAAGTCCATCATCCTCATTACTCATTTCAACTTTAATGCTAGACGTGGATGATAAGTTGTTCGGTAAATTTGTAATCTCAATGAATTCACTCTCATTACCACTAACAGGCACTCTAACCACCGTTGCTTCTACAAAAAATGAAACCTGAAAGCCTGTGATTTCAGCTGAAAACGCCAATCCTGCTAATAATAGAAATGTTAAAAATAAGTTCTTCACGTTGATCCCCTCAATACTTCAACACAAATAGATTTTTCCCGCATACAACATCTATTTATTTGCTCTTATTAATATATCGATCAAAAACACAAAAAATCCCACTTTTTTAAAGGATTACAATGTTTAAATGAAATTTTAATTAATTACAGACCGCCCCGTTGAGACAGTTCTTCCTCTATTACTAACAGTTGATCTTTAGCATATGAATACTCGGGAAATATTATCAATGCTCGGCGATAATATATCTGAGCCTTTAGATATTGACCTTTTTTATAATAAAGTGTTCCCAGCTTAGCCCGAACTGAATAATTCTTTCTATCAAGCATGAGAGCTGCCCGGTAACAACGGATAGCACTATTAATATTTCCGATCTGTTCATAAGCCCTAGCTAAATTTCTCCATGCTTTTTTGTGTGACAAGTCATTTTTCAATGCTTGTTTAAAGCATTTTTTTGCACTGAGATACATACCTCGTCTATAGTGAATGACACCTATACTATTGAGAACTGTCACCGCATTTGGCAGAAGTTCATAGGATTCCTCATACAAATCCATCGCTTTATCATAATTACGCTCTTGTAAATAAACATCTGCAATAGCATAAAGAAACACCCCAGGCATGTCATCACGATGATACGGCTTAGACAACAGGGCTTCGACATGCTCTCGATGTAGATTAAACGGAGGTTGGGTATAATAATCATTAGGACGTACTTTCCCATAATCGATATTCAACTCTCGGTATTTATTCAAAGCATGACTTGGAATTACTATCAGCTCAAGAGCCTTCCACCGATTATCCAGAGAACTCATTTCATCTGCTAGCGTCAACATAATATACGAATACGTATTACAATCAAAGGATTTTTCCCTAAAGCAGTTTACTAATAAGTCGTTTCTTAGTTTCCGAATATTAAATCCACTCAATACCATAAGTTCCCTAGCATGAAGCATCTGCACCGGAATTGTTGTAGAAAGATCTAATCGTTGCTTAATCTTTGAAATTAATTTCATTAATTCATTATAGGTATCATAAACAACGTGAGTTTTACCTATTACTTTATAATATGGCATCATTAATGCGAAATATGTATTAATCACATTATCAGATTTTAGTGTCTTCCCTAATCGTTTTTTTGCTTCATCTAAAAAAACACCTACACCATAATCATTCGATTGATTTTGCACATGCGCTTTCCCAATCAATCCCACTTTTCTTGTTATGCCTAACATCACGTTATTAAGCATAATAAGCTAAATTCCATAAAAATAATTATCTGCATATTAATATTTCGGTCAAAATTGAAATTAATCCCAAAATATCGGTATTATTCTAAATTTATTTGAGGCGGAACAGGTGAACCCGAATGGGCTCACCTATAGTTTCTGCAGAAGTTTAAACTGTTAAAAATCTAACTTTTACAACACCCTTAATTGCATAGAGTGCTTTGATTGTTTTCTCGTCTAATTCGCTGGCAATATCAATAATATTAATAGCAAAGTCACCCTTACTTTTGTTAAGCATTTCAACTATATTTACTTTTGCATCTGCCAAAGCAGTTGAAATCTGACCTACCATATTTGGCACATTTTTGTTCATAACAACAAGTCGGAAAGAAGAACTCGGTGCAAGTTTTGCTTCTGGATAATTAACAGAGTTAACGACATTTCCCTTCTCAAGAAAGTCTTTTACTTGGGCAGAAACGATAACGGAACAATTTACTTCGGCTTCTTTTGTTGATGCACCCAAGTGAGGAATAGCCACAACTTTATCAATCCCAAGCAATTCATCATCAGGGAAATCAGTAACATAACGACTAACAGAATCAGTCTCGAGCGCTTTAATTAAATCGTCATTATTTACAATACCACCGCGAGAAAAATTAAGAATTCTAACACCATCCTTCATCGTCTTGAGTTTATCAGCATTAATCATGCCACGTGTTGCATCATTGAGAGGTGTATGAAGTGATACATAATCACATTGAGCAAGTAGAGCATCTAGTCCATCAGCTCTAGCAACATCCCGAGACAAGCCCCATGCAGATTCAACAGAAATAAACGGATCGAAACCCACAACATTCATTCCAAGATCTAGTGCAGCATTTGCAACCATGACACCAATTTTACCAAGGCCTACAACTCCTAACGTTTTTCCAGCTATCTCGATACCACCATAGTTACTTTTATTTTTCTCAACAAGTCCAGGAACTTCATCGCCCTTGCCTTTTAATGTTTGAGCATAAGCCATAGCGCCAAAAATATCACGAGATACTAAAAATAATCCAGCCAAAACTAGTTCCTTAACTGCATTTGCATTAGCTCCTGGAGAATTGAATACAACGATTCCCTTCTCTGCACATTTATCAACGGGAATATTATTTACTCCAGCTCCAGCACGACCTACAGCCAACAATGAATCTGGCAGTTTCATGTCGTGCATTTTGAAACTTCTTAGCATAATTGCATCTGGATTAGAAATTTCAGTACCGATTTCATAGTCATCTAACGGAAAACTCGTTAGTCCTTCTGCTGCTATTTTATTTAATGTTAATATTTTTTTCATATACTACTCCTTTTTCTTTTTATTAAAAACGAGCTGCAACAAACCTCATTGCAGTCGTAAAATCCATATTATGTAGGACAACTGTCTCCGGTACATTTATCTTTACCTGAGAAAAATTCAAAATTCCTTTAACACCCCCCTTTATTAATTTGTTTGCTATATCTTGAGCAGAACTCTGAGGAACAGTAACAATACCAAGTTCTATTTCTCGATATTTCACAATCTCCTCCAAACGATTCACTGGGAATACATCTGTACTAGTATGAATTCGCTCAAGTTTATTAATACTACTATCAAAACCAGCGACGATATCAAAACCATCATCATTAAAAGTTTCGTAATCTAGTAATGCCGTTCCTAATTTACCAAGTCCAACAATACACGCCTTAATCGTTTTTCCTAAATTCAGTTTTTTTGCTAGTTGTTCTTTTAAGGATCTTACTTCATAACCCTTCCGACCAAAACTAGTAATATTTAAAAAACTGATATCCTTTCGAACTGAGTGATCCGTTGTCCCAACAGCCTCAGCTAATTCCTTTGATGAGACAAACTCAACACCATTTTTCTGACTGATTTCAAGTACCCCATATATTCGGCATAATCTCTCAGTTGTATTATTTGAAGCCTTTACCATCTCTCACCCTTTTATCTGTGAATTATTTCACTTATAATAAAATGAGTTTAGCATAATTTTTTGTGAATATCTAGCACTATTTCTGCGCTTTTCGCTTTTCTGTGATTTTTTTCACAGATATGCCTTTATATATTATCCGCCAAATTTAACTCGTCAATAACGAAAACTTAAAAAAGTTAAAATTTAATGGGATTCTGACCTTACTTATACAGCATAATACTAGTTTATATAAGAGGACTCATTTGAATATTTCAGTTATTTTATTGAATTTAGTTTTTTTCTGGCAGCAACGTGCCCTGGTGAGATACTTAAACATTTTTTATAGCTCTTTCTTGCAGCTTCAACATTCCCTATTTTATAATATGTATTACCCAAGATGAACCACCCCATCAGATCTTTTGGACTAACTTTTATATAGGTTTCATACAGCAATACCAGTTCATCCAAGGCACCTTTCCCCTCATAAATCTTACCTAAATCATATAAAGCACTTCTGTGTTTTGGATTAAACTCCATGCATTTTTTGTAACTATTTATTGCAGCAGCTAAATTACCTTTCTTTTTTTGTATCCGCCCCAGCTTATACCAAGCGGTTACATCTTCTGGGTTTACACTTAGAATTTTTCTAATATTTTTTATTCCATCGCCAAGCTCATTTTTGTCACTTTCATGTTGTGTTTTTCTTTTTAAAGCTCCTTTTAAACCGTAGGAAGCAGCCGAATCATTTGGATTAATTGTTAAGCATTTTTTAAAGTAGATTATTGATTGGTTTACATCACCATCCATTAACATGGCTCGGCCGATCACTCCGTAAATCGTTCCTAATTTTTTCAAAACAACAGAAGAATTAGGAATTATATTTAAACTTTTTTGATATAGACCCATCGCTCCCTCAATATCTCCAAGAGAATGGGAAAGGACGCCTCTACTATAGTATAAATCAGCTAATTTCTCGCGGATCTCTGAATCAACAGGTTTAATACGCAAACATTCTTCATAACAGTTTATTGCTTCTTTTCTATCACCTTTTTTTGTATAGGCTAAAGCCATTAGACTTAAAGCTTCAACATATTCTGAATTAATGGAGATGGCTTCACGACAACTAGTGATCACACTGTCCCAATTTCTATGGAAGGAATGAACTGTAGCAAAAAAGTATAAGACTTTCTCATTATCCTGAGCGATCCTTTGTGATTCATCAAAATACGTTGGGTCAATATTTGCATACATTACTAAATATTTATTATAGTGCTTTATTGCCACAAGAAAATCACCACTTCTCTGAGCAGCGCTTCCCTGTTCGTAATAAATAGAGGCCAGGTTATTTCTGGCATCATAGTTTTCAGGCATAATTTCTAAACTTTTTTGGTAGAACACAATTGCTTCATCCATCTGTCCTAGTTTTTGTTCGTTTGACGCTTTTTGACTATATGCAGTACTTAATTTTTTATGGATTTCTGTGTCGTTTGGTTTAATCTCTAAATATTTTTCATAACACTTGATCACTTCTTCGCTGTCACCTTTTTTTTCATAGTTTAAAGCCATTAAACTCAAAACATCAGAGTTTTTAGGATTAACTACTAGCGCTTTCTTACAATACGTTATTGAACTATCAATATCACCTTTATCTGCTAGATGAATTCCTAAATGAAAATATGCAAGACTTAATAACCTCAAAGATTCAGGATAATTTGGCTTTAATTTCGTTGCTTTATTGAGATACGTAATTGCGTCATTATAGTTTTGGGAATTTAGCTCAGCAACACCCTTATTTGCGTAAGAAAGCCATAAATAATTTATAGTCTCCGGATTCTTAGGAACCAACATACTTAGCTCCTCAAATGTTTTTATAGCAGATTCATAGTTACCTTTTTCTAACTCTATAGAACCTTTCACGCTATAGGTTAATAAAACTAAATCGATAGTTTCTGAACTCTCTGGATTCATTTCCAGCATTTTTTTTAAATAAACAATGGATTCATCATAATTCCCTCTAATAAATTCACCATTAGCACTGAGGTCATAGGCACTTCTTAAAAGTTTTTTTGTATTCAAATTAGGGGTTGGATTTATTAATAATGCTTCATTAAAACATTTAATTGATGGATCATAATTTTGTTCAGATAAAAAATCGAGTCCTAAATTAAAAAGAAATATTTCAACTATTTTCTCTCCATATGATACTCTCGATAAAATATCATCCAACTTTTTTGGGTCCAGATTATATGGGGGGGACACGTATTCTTGATTTGACATCACAAAACCAAAATCTATATTTAGTGTGTTATATTTAATAAATACATGACCTGGAAAACTGACTACTCCGACTTGCTTCCAACGGTTGTCTCGAAAAGACAGCTCATGTGCTAATGCTATAATTACAAATGAGGAGCTATCACAATCCAGATCATTACTAGTTAAAGCATCAACAAATCTAGAACTCTTAACATCTATAAATTCAAAACCATGATGTTTCATTTCGCTATAAGCATTAGCTATTTGGTGTTCAATTGACGTGGAATTATTCGTACCATTTTTAATGTTTGCGACAAGCTTTACAAGAATTTTGTAAGCATCGAAAACTTTTTCTTCTTGCCCTATGTTCGAATAGTATCGATTCAACTCCAAGGAAAAACACTGGTTAATCACATTATCGTTACTGAGTGGACTTATTCCTCTCATCCTAGCTTCTCTTAGAAAGCGAATAACTTCTGATTCTCTATTAAGTGAGCCAGTGGTGTTTGCCGAGGCGAGCATAATACCATTCATTGGATTAGCTGTTGTAACGTAAGAATAATTCATCATTGTCATATCGTCATATCTATTAATATCATTTCAGCAAGCAATGTACTCTGGGGCATTCTCGTTACTAAATCAATTCCATACGATTTATTTTTCAACAGCACCCGCGCTTTTTAGTAAATCAGCTATTTCATTATGACCTTGATCCTTGGCATAAAATAAAGCGGTATGCCCATCCTTGTTAACTAGATTTAAATTTGCTCCTGATTTAATTAGCAATTTAACTATTTCAATTTTCCCATTATACGCGGCATACATTAAAGACGTTACTTTATCATTATTCAAGTCATCAATACCAAAACCGATATCGATTAAATGACTCGCAATTTTTAGATGCCCATTGCCTGAAGCCATCATTAAAAGATTAGCACCTGTATTATCCTGAGTTCTTATATCGGCGCCAGCATTTATTAAAACACTCATCATTTCATAGTTCCCCTGTGAAACTGAATATTGCAATGAATTTAGCCCAGAATTATCCTTATCATTAAGATTCGCACCAGATTCTATTAAATTTTTTGCAACGTCTATATGATTACTGCTAGATGCGTAAATTAATGGAGTAAACCCGGAATTATCCGCTACATTCACATCTGCGCCTAGGTTTAGCAATAACTTACAAATAGTTTTATACCCACTAGAACTTGCATAGATTAACGGGGTATTCCCATTTTTATCCCGACTATTTACATCTGATTTCAATTTAAGTAATAGTAACGCAACTTTTTGATGCTTTTCATTAATAGCATGTTCTAATGGAGATAACCCACTTTTATCAGCTTTTAAAACACTTGCTCCAGATTTAACTAATAACTCGACAAGATCGATATGACCATTTGCAGCTGCAAATATTAATGGAGTTAAACCGTCATCATCCATCGAATCGACCTCCGCCCCCAAGTCTAACAACTGTTTTGCTACAGCTAAATAACCATTTGAACTTGCAAACATCAAAGAGTTTTGACTTTTATTGTTTCTAGCTTTGATCTGCGCTCCTGCATTCATTAATGGCTGTATCAATTCGAAACGACCATTCCCAACCGCATATGTAAAAGGAGTTTCCCCGTTAGAATCTTTTGCATTTACATCAGCACCCGACCTTAATAGTACCTTTGCAATTTTTAGATGGCCTCCCTTTATCGCAGCCATCAAACTTGTAACGCCATTCTTATTAAAAGCGTTAATATCCGCACCAGATTTTAGTAAAAATGACACCGATTCCTGACCATTGCTTGCAGCATATAGCAAAGGTGTCGCATCATTAAAATCTCTAGCGGCTAACTTTGCACCTGAACTTATCAATAATTCAACAACCTTTGTCTGACCGCCTGCTGAAGCATACATTAGAGGGGAAATACCCTTATTATTTTTCGCATTAAGGTCTGCTCCAAAGCTAACTAACATTCGGACAATTTCTAAATGCCCTTGATTAGATGCAAACATTAGTGAGGTAATCCCCTGATTATTTTTAACATCGACATCAGCTTCCTCACTTACTAAAAGTTTTACAACGTTCAAGAAACCAGCGCTTGAAGCATATAATAACGCTGTCTGATTCGACTCATCCCTTGCATCTATATCTGCACCAGAATCCAGTGCTTTTTTAACAGCACGAGAGTCTCCTTTTCTAGCACCTTCAATTAGATACTTATTGGGTTCCAAAATAGAATTTTCTAGTAATCCAATTATTTGTTTATACTCTTCTATTTTGGGGTTTACATCACTTAATTGACCTATCATTCTTTTAGTGTCAGTTAAAGCTTCATCCACATTTTTTGTACTAATTCCACCAACTTTCATTAAGTACTTAACAATTTCTATATAACCTGCCTTAGCCGCACCGCTTAAAACAGTGAACTTAGGTGAGTCGAAAAAAGGCATCGTATAAGTTTTATTTAGAGCTGCCCCAGATTCTACCAAGATCATTACAACTTCTAGATAGTCATATAATGCCGCGGAAGCTAATGGTGATAGCCACGCACCATCAATATTCACGTTAGCCCCTACTCCTACTAAAAACTTTACAAGTGCTAAATCACCACGGCTTGAAGCAACTCCTAATATTGATTCAGAAAAACCATCCAAGCTATTAACGTTTGCACCAAAATCTACTAAAAGTTTTGCTACATCCAAATAACCATTCTCGACTACTATAAACAGTGGAGTCTTACCTCCCGCATCATGAGTATTTACATCAGCACCTTCATTTAATAATCTCATTATTTCTTCTCTATCACCTAAAGCTGAACTTAAAAGCAACAGCTCATTTGGATTTATCTTAATTCCCTCCATTATTTTAAGTATTTCATTATATTTAGCTGTTTTTTGTGGATCTGATTCACACTCATTTTTTATGCGTTTTTTAATGCTAGAAATACACCGATTTCTGAATGAGGTATACAAATACGAGCCTTTTTCCACTAGAAGTTGTACAACTTTCAAGTGACCATTACTTGCAGCGAGCCACAAGGGATTACCCCCTGTATTATCATTAACATTCACATCCGCGCCTGCTTGTATCAATATTTTTACTGATTCATAATCATCTTTCTCAGAAGCAGCCATTAATGAAGTGTTACCGAAACGGTCTCGTTTATCTATCTTTGCCCCAGAATCTATAAGTAGCTTAACAATTTTAGAATGACCTGTTTCCGAAGCAAATATCAACGGGAAGCCAATGTTTGCATTTAAATTCACATCGGCACCTGATTCAATAAGTAACTCTGCTATTTCTAAATTACCATTTAGTGCTATTCTGGATAAAGGAGTTTGATCATTATCATCTCTAATATTCACATCTGCGCCAGCATTCAAGGCTTTTTTTACAGTATTAATATCACTGTTATAAACCCCATCTAATAATTGCTTATCTACATCTGTCTTATTAAGAGCTATCTTCTCATTAACATTTATCTTCGCAGGTGGAATTGCTCCATTTTTCACCAATAAGTCTACCACCTTAGCGTAACCCTTAGCATTTGCATAAAATACCGCAGTAGCTCCATTGGGTGCACTTGACTTAATGTTTGCACCAGCGATAAGCAATAGCTCTACTACTTCATAAGAACCACGATTAGAAGCAACCATTAATGAAGTTTGACCAGCACGATTGGTCTTATTTATCTCTGCTCCAGAATCTATGAGTAGCTTAACCATTTTTGCATTCCCAGTTTGTGCAGCAAAAATCAACGGGAATCCATATTTTGCTATCGCATTTACATCTGCTCCAGATTTAATCAACAACTTAGCTATTTCTAAATTACCTTTTAGCACTACGTTAGCTAATGGAGTTTGCTCATATTTACCTCTAGCATTCACATCAGCTCCAGCATTTAAAGCTCGTTTAACAGCATTTATATCCCCATTTTTCGAGGCAATTAACAATCGATCATTTATATCTTTCTTATGCGAATCATTTTGTGCAAGTAAAATTGATCCTTTCTTTGTGTCTAAATTAAATGGTTGAACATTTAATTTTCTAGTTTGAAGCATTGAAAATCGACTTTTTGTATAGTCATACAAACTAGCACCCTGATCGATATTCACTTCATTGATGGCAACACTCAAAGTAGAGTCGCTTAATTTATTAGTGTCATGGGAAAACAGTCTGGAGGTAGTCTCTATATTCATATTTTTCTCCTAATTTACATATATTTAAATCTAACTGGCTTGGTATTGAAATTACAAACATTATTATCCGTAGGAACAACAATATCTTTACGCATAGTTATCGTACGATCCTCATTCATATTGCATTTATAAATTATGTTGTATTGGAAAGTAAAGTATTTTAAAATATAGAGACTGAAAAAAACTTATTCGTTTCTTATTTTATATAGAAAATATATAGTTTTTTGTAATGAGCTGCCCTTGTGTATCATAGTACATCATACGAACTTCCAGCTTTTGATCAAGGAATTCAGAAACTGTATCAATTATTTTTGTCACGGTGCGTTCACTATAGGGGTAGATTGGCACATCATCAGCTACCCTCAGCCACTTTTCTGAGTCACCAAGACGTATTTCGACTCTTGGCCTAATGTGGATATTCCCGCCATTTTTAAAATGACTGACAACCTTAGCATCTGTGTTGCTAGCAGCGATTATCTCGAGATCCTCTAACGCAATATCAACAGACTCAGTACCTTTAATAATTAAAAAAATGGGGATACCCTTATTTAATACGAAATTGCTATTAAGAAATTGAGTTTTCAAATTAATTTCAATTCGCTTCTCACCAGATACATTCGGAACATTAATGACAAAAGGTACTCGTTTTTCCTCACCAGGACTTAGAGTAAAGTCACTAAGGGGAACACGAAACCAGTCTTCTTGAAATGGCTGAAAAGACACGTTGTTATTGCTAACGGTCCATGTATTCAAATTTACACTAATATTTTCCGTTAACTCTCTTCGATTTTGCAAAATTAATTGATACTCAACAGTCGTATTTGCCGACTCAATAATCTCAAATCTCCGAGGACTATAGTTAAAAGAAAAAAGAGTACTTAGTAAAAAAAAGACAACAATTGTCGGACATTTATACTCATATCTTGGCATTTACTATCTAGTTCCAGATACTTTTAGGATTTGTTCTATAATATTCTCATAATACTCAGGACCTTTAAACCCCACTATTTTTTCAATAACATTATTATTCTCATCAACAACCACCGTAACTGGAATACCTCTTATAGCGAAATGACTTGCTATTTCGTCACTACCCATTAATACAGGATAGTCTAAGGATTTATCATTCACATATTTGCTAACAGTTGCATTCTTTTTATCAAAAGAAATTGCAACAACCCCGACGCCATTATCTTTGTATTTCTGGAACAGCGACTGGAATCCTTCTATATCTTTTTCACAAAATGAACACCAAGTCGTAAAAAAAACTAAAAAAGTCACATCATGTCCATTGGTTAGGCTATGGATACTAACATTCAAATTAGCTAAATTCTTCAGTTGGAAATCTGGCATATTCGGCCCAGCCATAGCAATACTTGAAATAATAAGCAATAAAACAATTAGCATCTTTTTCATCATAATCCACTCCTATATTATTGTAGTTTTCAAAAATCCCGTAAGCATCATAAATCCGATTATCATAAGTATTATACCACTAAGAACCTTAATTTTATGCATATGAACTTTGTGACTATTAAAAACAATAAGAAACTTTTCGACAAGAAATGCAGCCAAAATAAAGGGGATTCCAATTCCAAGAGAATATACCAATAACAAAATAATTCCGTGGATTATTGTTTGCTGAGAACTAGCAAGAATAAGAACACTCGCTAGTATAGGACCAACACAAGGTGTCCATGCAAATGCGAACACAATACCGAACACAAAAGAAGCCCACATCGATTTATTTTTATTTTGGATTGAGATCTTTCGTTCAACATTAAGTGATCTCAAATTTAATAAACCTGAAATATATAAGCCAAAGAAAATTAATAAAAACGCTGATACTTTATTAAGTACACGAAAATGGCTTTCGAAAAACTGGCCAAGACTCGTCGCAGTTGCACCTAATGCAATAAATACCAATGTAAATCCAAATACAAAGAGGAGGGATTTACTTAAGAGCTTAAATTTATTTTGATTTTGACTAATATCATCTGCAGACAATCCCGTCATATAAGAAAGATATGCGGGGATAAGGGGAAGCATACAGGGGGATAAAAATGTTACTACCCCCGCGCTGAATGCTATTAATAAGCTTACGTGTTCCATGCAAGCTTAACCAACTATTTTATTTAATTCCTGCTCCATTGCATCTGCTGGTCTAAAACCAACTAGGCGATTTACTTCTTCGCCACCTTTAAAAATAATCATACACGGGATACCAGTGATTTGATATTTCATAGATGTATTTTGGTTATCATCCGTATTTAACTTAACCACTTTTAATTTTCCTGAAAATTTTTCTGACATTTGCTCAACAACGGGCCCTACCATTTTACATGGACCACACCATGGGGCCCAAAAGTCTACTAAAACTGGTTCTTCGCTCTCGAGAACTTCTTTTTGAAAATCTTGATCCGTAATTTCTTGTACCATAATTATTTCTCCTTTACTTCTTTAATAATTGGAATAAGGGCTTTAACAAATGCACTGGATACCTTGTAGCACACCTCATTACCATGTCGGTTACTTCTAACAATTCCGACTCTTTTTAATAGGGACATATGCTGAGAAACCGTTGCTTGAGGCAGATTCATTTTATTCTGTATTTTAGACACATTACACTCATTCAACAAAATACCTTCTACAATCTGCAAGCGTATTGGATGCCCTAAAACTTTTAATATCTCTGCTATTTTCTCATACTTAGTCATCAAACATATCTCCTTAACTTGATGACTATTATATTATTCATATATTTGAATGTCAATATATAATATTAATAACCCGATCTCTTATTTTAGTTAAAAAAGAAGCATTTAATGATTCATAAGTTAACACACTACTAAATACTAAATATGATATTGCAATTGGCAGCAAATATTTCGTAGCATTTACACGGAAATCAGCAAAATTCTTGTTGATAATTCGAGCCATAAACAGAATCTGAAAGAATATCAAAGCAATAATACCACAAACCATAAGAAATCCCTCTTGTGATTCACTCGAAAATTGAATAATTAAAATAAGAAAAAGTACTGTTAGAAAAACAAGCGTACCCATAGCTGCTATGCGTGTTCGTTTACGCCATGGTCCATCCAGAAGGTCATACGTATACATATGATGAGATAAAAACAAAAGAAGCATCGGGAATACATAAGCAATATACCGCGCAAGCTTTACATGTCCAGAAAATGAGAAAGCAATTAAGCATGGCAGAAAGGCCGCTAACAGAGCTTGATAAATTTTATTTCCTTTAATACTAGCCCACGTTCGCTTTTGAAAAATTGTCATCATCGCTGAAAATGAGTGAGGAATTAGTCCAATAAACACATAGAGTGTAAACCCATAATAATTACGATATGTTTTAGCACCCTCACCTGGTTCTTTTATATAACGGTAAAAATTATCAATCATAAATATATCAAGAAACTCTTTCCCATGAACTATATACTGACCATATAACCATGGCATATTAAATAACAACGTGATTATAATCACAGCTATTCCGTCAAAAACCATCTTAAAAATAGAACGACGATAAATAAAGTTTACTAAAATCAAATATATACCGGACAATCCGAGAACGATTGAAAATCTCGATAAAGAACCTAAACCAACAAACAATAATGACCATAATAGATATTTACGTTTATTTTTAATCACATACAAGAGATAAAAGCCACTAAAAGAAAAGAACATAATAGTAGCAGGTAGGTCGTACATGGGCGTTTTTGCGAAATAAACAATAGAAAGACTAGTCGACATTAGGAATGCAGCAAGTTTTGATATGGACTCATTTTCCCAAAGTTTAAATGAAAAATAATATATTAAAAACACACCCAAAACTCCACATAAGATATTAAAGACAGCAAATCCATAGAAAGAGTTAAGTAATAGTTTTGAAAAAATACCACTACCCCAAGCCAAAAGAGGTCCATGAGCTTGATCGAATGCTGCGGTAGTAAAAAAATTCAAGTTTACTTGAATCTCCTTTGCAATAGGCAACCAATGCAGGATATCAGCATCTGTCATCGGGAAATAGATAAAAGGAAAACTACAAACCAGGAAAAAAAAGGACATAAATGGCAATACATTTTTAAACTTCATACGGCGACTCCTCATATGTATTTTATGATATAAAAATTATATCATAAAATACATATGTTCAATTAATTATATCTCCAATGCTTTACATAATCGAATTGTCTTATATAATGGAATTATATAAGACAATAGAGATAATCTGGGAGGAAATATATGGCAGGAACAACTTTTATTAATCACAAAGGCACGGAAATCTGCTTAATGGAGTATCCACAAGATATAACGCAACTAAAAACAATGATCGCAGAAGCAAAAAGGAAAATTGCATCAAAGCCACCAGAGTCTGTACGTGCTTTGTCTGACTTAGGACTAATTGAACTAAAAGGTGATATTACAGATATATTCAAAGAGTTCACTGCTTGTAACAAACCATATATTAAAGCAAGTGCACTTGTTGGAATAACCGGAATAAAGAAAGTTATCGTTAACACGGTTGCAATGATTTCAAAACGTAAGTTTAAAATATTTAATACAGTCGATGAAGCAAAAGATTACTTAGCTTCCGCATAAACAAACCGAGCGCAAGCTATTTGCTAATAGAACTTACCAAGGACAGATTGTTTTTAATTTATCAAGAATTTTAATTGGTTCTTTAGCTTCATTTATTAGTCTTACAGCACAAATATTTTGAGCACCAGCAGATTTTACATCATGTATGTTTGTAAAATCAATACCACCAATTGCTACTGCGGGCAATGTTGTTAATGCAAGCATTTCCCTTAAACCTG
>Ga0075111_1000689_pt1 | contig 15515 bp, 10 predicted proteins | sample AntAceMetag02UKK_FD_69787 | JGI IMG/M metagenome (GOLD analysis project Ga0075111, IMG submission 69787) | Saline lake microbial communities from Ace Lake, Antarctica - Antarctic Ace Lake Metagenome 02UKK | ecosystem: Environmental > Aquatic > Non-marine Saline and Alkaline > Saline | place... | reverse complement strand
TGCGGTGAACCAGGGCAGGTGCAATATCTTCGTTGTCTTTGTAATAAAAAGCAAGCGCATTCAGCAGGGTGCCGGTATAATTTCCGTGGCCGGGATGTACCACCATACCAGCTTCCTTGTTTACCACCATGATATCATCGTCTTCAAAAAGCACCTTGATCGGGATGTCCTCCGGGATTACCTCAAATTCCTGCACTGGATTAGGCAGGACAATGGTAATTACGTCACCTGGCCTGGTTTTGTAATTGGGTTTTACTGGATTTCCATTTACAAGGATATTACCGGCTTTTGCAGCATTTTGAATCTTATTTCGGGAAACATTTTCAATCCTGTTAAACAGAAATTTATCAATACGGATGGGGCTTTGCTTCGGATCGCAGGTTATACGGTGATGCTCATAAAGTTCATCTTGCCCTTCGTTTATTTCATTGGGAATTTCGGTCATAAGCTATTGGGTAATTATCAGCTTTTGTACCATCGAATTGTTGTTGTTTTTGTCGTTTAAGCGCATTAAATATATGCCCGGTTTGAGAAATGACAAATTGATTTGAGGGTTGTAAGGTGAATAATAAACCCTTTGCCCAACAATATTATAGACTTCTATTTCAATATAATTGCTTGCTTCTTCATCCGGTAGTATTTCAATAGCCTTGGTTTCTCCACGGGGCTGGCCCATAAACTTGATCGAGAGTTTACCATCCAACGAAGGATTTGGGGAAACAAGGAAATAGTCCACACTACCACTTTTTAATTCAGGGTCATCTTTAAGCTTTTTACCTAATACGGGCCTTATCATTAATGAGCCGCTAAAGCTTGATTTGTCCCATACACCACTTGTATTGTAAAAAATATGCGCACTTGCATCATTGTACGAATCAAAACCCACATTGAGGTTATGGGTTGTGGTTTGTATCCATCCAACATAAAAAGTACCCTGCACCGGCAATATCGAATCAAGGTAGAAAGTATGGAACTTGTAAAGGCTGTCTTCAAAATAGGGCTTCACACGCTCTTTGATGTAAATAATATCTCCTGGTTTGCCATTTAGATCTTTCCAAACTGTAAGGTAGAAAAATTGCTCGTTTGCACCGGTAAGTGTCTTGTTAAAAAACATCTGAACAGCACGCAATGTGTCCCTTTTACTCAAAGTAAATTGATAGGCCAATTGCGACCCGGCCGGTGTTAATCCATATCCAAACTCAGCTGTGCCGTCATCGTAAGCATAATAATTATAAAATTTTTGCCGGTAGCTCATCGTGTCGGATAAGCCAAGTGCCTGGTCGCCGACGAGGTAGTGGGTAATATCAAAGTAGGCACTGTCGCGGTTTCCGAATGGTGGAAAAATTCCTTGAACTTCTGGAAAAGCAAAAGGCTGATAGGTGATGTAGCCATAATCAATAAATTTCTCAAGGCTCCAACTACCACCCGGATAGGTGTAAACTTCACCTCCGGCATCATTATCAACAGTGTAAAAATAATTGGCCGTTTGCTGAATATCGTCCATGTTACTGATGTACATTTCAAGACCACCTTTAATCGCGTTTGTGGGGTCATCGCGGTACTGTGTAAAGGGCATGCTTTCATATTCCTTTAGGAATGACGGGGCGCGATTGGTAAATGTAATGTACTCATAAGTGGTATCCTCACGTGTACGTCCATGGTTCAGGTAAATAAAATCAACACTCCAATAGTCGCAATTGCTTTGCCAGCTTTGCAGGTTATCGCTGGCAATACTGGCATAATTAAAAAACCTGAATTGAAAATCTTTTCTGAAAAAGCTCGTGTCAGTTAATGGGATCATGACTTGCTTGAAGTAACCAGTGTCGGTATTTGCAACATTAACTTTAAATGTATCGAGGGTCATACCTTTGGATGACCAAACCCATTCCCAGTCGCTGTCGGGCCGATAAACTGAATCGCAGGGCAAGGTTACATAATCGAGGGAATATAAGGTATCGAAAATGGTTGTGGCCCAATTGGGATCACAGGGTGAGTACAATACATCCCCCGGAAAGATGGTGTCATCAGGGCTGATATAAACCCCTAAACTTATTTCGATGGAGTCAACATACCAAAAGATGGAGTCGTTGGTATAGTGGCCAAATTCCAGTACCAGCGAATCCTTTGGCTGTGGATCATTTCCACGGCCTTGCGGCTGGTAGTAAAAGCTCAGGTAAACTGAATCTGCCGGGCTGAGGGACTTTGCTAAAGGATCAAAAACTGAGTCGAGCCTGATTGGCCTCGAAGTTAATTGATCAGCCTTAAACAGCAATGGGTTGGCATCGCTATAAACATTTCCCAGGGCATCGAGCACGTCAAAAGTGGCAGCGCCCCAGGTAGGTGGCAAGTAGGGGAAGTCGCTGTTGATATATACAAAATAGTCAACCCATCTGTTAGTATCAGGGTAGATGCCTTTCTGCTTAAAATCTTCGAAAAAAGGTAATTCTACAGCTTTTGGTGTAAACTTGTATGTGGATTTGAAATCTTTTAAAGCTTGCTTTGATTGCTGCTTTTTGATGACAGGATTTATGGGCAGGCCAACAAGAATTTCTTGTCCGAACATCATCGCAGAGCTCAGGCAAAAAAGCAATATGATTACAAGCAACTTTTTCATTAATCCTGTAATTTCATTTGTTTAATCATGAGGCTGTCGGCTTCTAAAGTGTCTGCTTCATAAACGATTATCAGTGAATCGAAGTTAAACTCAAGATCCGACCGAAACCATAAATCAACATAGGAGCCATAGTCAGCCATAACAATTTTTCTGGCTTTGGGCTGTTGGTTATATACCCTTGAATGCACTTTATCGCGGTCATCAAAATACTTTAAGAACCCAATATTAAAAGATGAATTATTAAGAATGCTGATGGCTTCAGGTTCAGTTTTTCCAATAAGGAAAGGAACTTCAATCTTTTCATCGTTTAGTCCTTTGCCCAGTACCAGTTCAATGGCTGACCCTTTTTGCACTTCCATATCAGGACGTACAGTATCACCTTCATAACGTTGGGCAAGCACGGCATTTATGGCAAAGTTTTCTACGTATTCCAATTTTTCAAGTTTTAGACCGCTTGCCTTCAGTTCGTTGAGTGCCTGCCTCAACGAGAGGTCAACCAGGTTGGGGACGAAAACCATTTCGGGTTGTGTGGCCACTACAGTGACATAAACTTTTCGGCCACGTTTAACCTTTGCACCAGGTGGAGGGTCCTGAAGGACAATATCGCCTTTTTGGAAATGATCGTCATACACCGAATCGATAACCAAAAATTCAAAATGTTCGGTGCCCTCTGTGTTATAAACATCAGTGTAATTAACACCTGTAAGATTTGGGATATTTAAGGCTTCGCCGTGATTGGTGTAGATGCCAATCATTTTAAGGATAAGCCAAAAAACAGCAACCACTACCACGATAGCAATGGCAAGATGCTTAAAAAAAGTTTTACTCTTAAGGAAATTGAAAAAGCCCATTTAACTCACCGGATGTTTTTTGATTTAAGTGGGAAAATCCACCCAATTCTGTGTTTCCATACTAACTTTAAAAGCGGTATTTTATTGCCACTTTCAAAAGGCAAAGATATGAAAAGAATGGGGTGTGGGTTATTCGAACATTAATCTATCTATTTGAATTGGCTGTGCTTTTGTTTTACGGGGAGGAGGGGTGATTGTTATACTGTTAAATGGTTAAATTGTTGAATTGTTAACTTGTTAAGTTACAAATTGCAAATAGTTCTTATAGTTTTAATAACGCAGATAATGTAATCCATACAGACCAACTTCGTTTCGTAAGGTTGATGGTTCATGGGGTTCGGTTTTGTACTAAGGTTGGGGGAAAAGCTCCATCCGTACTAACTTCGCGTTGTAAGGTTTTTTATTTGAGGATTATTTGTCACGAAGAAAAAAAACCTTATTTTCTTGCCGCTTCCAAACCTTAGTACAACAATTTTTACTTATGAAAAACAACCTTATTACCTTATCTCGACGGGGAGAAAGGAGGGTGACTATTAATAAATACAATAAGCCATTTTTACTGCCGGTACATCAAAATCAATATTTAGCCCTATTGATTCGATAGTTGATACGACATACTTTTTCTGTTATTTTTGCAGCATAATTTATAATACCATGAAAAAGAAAGTAGCCATAGTTGCCGGTGGTGATTCCGGTGAATATTCAATTTCGATGAAGAGCGCGGCCTTTGTAAGCGAAACACTGGATGCCGAAAAATATGATTCCTACCTGATACAGGTCAGGGGCGATGATTGGTTTTACGAGGGCACTGGTGATAAAATTGCCATTGATAAAAATGATTTTAGCTTGGACATTGATGGTGGATCTATAAAATTTGATGCGGTTTTTTGTGCGATTCACGGAACTCCGGGAGAAAATGGTAAAATGCCTGCATACTTCGAAATGATAGGTATTCCATACACCTCTTCCGATTCTATAACTTCGGCATTGACTTTCAATAAAAACTATTGCAACCGCGTGGTAGCAAGTTGGGATATAAATGTTGCACGGTCGGTGCAGTTTTTTAAAGGGGATAAAATTGATATCGAAAATATTTCCAATCAATTGAGGTTGCCCGTTTTTGTAAAACCCAACTGTGGCGGATCCAGTGTTGGCATGTCGAAGGTGAATAAAATTGAGGAGTTGGAACACGCTATTGAAGTAGCTTTTAAGGAAGATAACGAGGTGCTTGTTGAAGAATTTGTAAAAGGTAGGGAGTTGACTTGTGCTGTGATTGAAAACCAGGGAAAGATGATTGTTTTTCCGTTGTGCGAGATTGTGAGTAAAAAGGAATTTTTCGATTATGAAGCCAAGTACGAGCCTTCACTTGCCGATGAAATAGTACCTGCCCCTGTTAATGAAGATGTTGAAATTGAAATCAAAGGCATTTCATCTTTTCTATATAAAAAGCTCAATTGCAAAGGTGTTGTGAGGTTTGATTATATTTTATCTGAAGATGAGGATCTGTTTTTTCTGGAAGTAAATACTGTACCCGGCCTTACCCGCGAAAGTATCACCCCAAAAATGGCAGAAGAAATGGGTATTCCGATGGGTGAACTTTTTTCGATGATGATTGAGGATGCGCTGAAGCGTTAGGGGTTTTGCGTTGCGCGTTTTGCGTTTGGAGTTTAGTGTTTTGGGTTGCGAGACCTGGAAGGTTTGGTCTATAGCACCATGTATGATTTAAATAAGAGTCGGTTAATTTATTGAGTAAAAACCTTCCAGGTCTTCTTACTGGAGTTGGTAAGTATTCGGGCTCAATATTCATTGTTTTGAGTTTTGCGTTATAAATTTCAAGTTCATTCTGATTTTTAGTATTCAAGATTTTTAAAGTTTGTTTTTTGGAGTTAGCTCAATGTTAGTGGCGCAACCACATTTAATTTCAGGACAAGCTCTCAACGCCAAACGTTCAACGCCAAACGAATTTACCTTTCATCCACCTGCTTCCACAATCCTTCATCCATCGCGCCATATTCAAACAATGCAATGCCGTCTGCTTCTCCGGCAAGTGCTGCATTGATGGCTTTGGAAAGATCGTCGTCATTTTTTAGTGAAGGGACGTAAAGCCCACAATAAACTTTAGAGTTTTCAGGAATCACAGATTTGTTTTCCTTCATTACTTTTTCAATCCAGTCAAAATCTTCATTGTAAAAATTATGGTAAACCATCGGGAAATAGCAATCTAGATTCCAGCAGTCCCATTCCTGCCTCACCATTTCGCGTGACAATACAGGTGTCGGGAAAACCGCGGCAGTGGCCATTTTGCCATTATCATGAATGTAATCCCTTAATACAATTACCGTTTCATTCAATTTGTCCATACGGAATTGAAGCCAGTCTGGATCAGTGGCAGGATTTTTAAGTTCAAAGGGATTGATCCCGGTTTTTTCCTGGTATAATTCCACCATATAAGGATGGTAACCATAGTCGAACTCAGGATAAACTTTGTCCTGGTTTAATCCGTAATTTGGTTGAAGTCCGATTGGTAAAATTGCATCAACATAGCGGATGTAATCCATGTGAATACCTGCCAGGCCATCGATACTTAAAAGTTCATCGATTTTGTTTTTTAAAAATATCTTTACCTCAGGCAGTGCAGGGCACATAAATTTATAATAATTCACATAGGCCTTTTCGTTGGCCAGTGATTGCCCCAGTTGATTCACACTAAGCCAGGATGTATCGGCATCACCTCGGTTCATGGTCCAGAACCAGGCGTGTACTTCGATGTTGTGTTTGGTGGCTGGTGGAATTGCTTTTCGCAAAACAGCAGTATCAGCACCGATAAGGACGCCATAAACCCCATGTGATTCAAGCTTTTCAAAATCCTCCTCCCAATCAATTTCAGATTTATTTGAACTGGGATGCATCCAAACCCAAACTTTAAACTCCCTATGATTTGTTTTTTCAGTGCATCCAGAAATGAGGAAAATGAGAAGAAAATATACGAAGAGGTTTTTAATTTGTATTGACATGAAATGCAAATTGTTTTTATTGTACTTCTTAATAAGATTGTCATTTGCTACGCTGTCATTTGCTACGCTGTCATTTGGTTTTTATCTAATTTCAATATAATGACCACTTCGCCATCGCTCCGCTTTGGATTGGCAGGCGATGACCATCAATGACCATCAATGACAATAAATAACTAATATGATAATCCCTTCCTGATGAGCGTAAATCTAAAGAAAATCATTCCATCCATATTCTTTTTTCATGATCGATAAATAAACGTTTTCCATCATCTGTTTCGACGCTGATCAAAAACTGCTTGCTTGTTGCCTCGATAATTATTGTATTGTTTGTTGACCTCCCGTGCTTGTTCAGTTCAAACAAACTTTCAGCATATTTTCCCTGAGTTCCGCGGAATTCCTTTTGCTGTTCATAGAGCTTAACAAGCATCATTTTCTCATCAAAATAGGGGTCAATTTCATTTTCAGTTAATGGCTGCTGATCCGTTTGATCAGTAAAAATCAGGTATCCCCAGGTTTCGGGGCGGTGCATGTCAATTACTCCTTGAGGCGACCACACCCAGTTCATTTCCGGAAAGGTGTTTCCTGTTTCAGGATTGATTTGCTTCTGGTATTTTCCTTCAACAATTTCTTCTTTCCACTGCACCCTCGAAAAGTTGATACGCCACTGATCACCACTTTTTGGGAGCTCTTTTCTCGGAAGGAAATGTATGAATGCCTCTAAGGGCAAAGCCATTTCTATTGTCCAACTTTGGTCTTTGTCTCCGGGATTATTAACCGTACCATTCAATCCAATCGCAGTTTCCAGGCCGGGCAGGTCCCAGCCAATTACCGGTATTCCTCCCGACCAGTATGGCTTACTCATGAAAAGGTCGAAAACAGTTTCCAGGGCATTGACTTCGATTTCAAAATAATTATGATTGTCGCCATCCGGATCGAGGAATACTTCGAAGTCATTATCAAAATATATTATTTCATCTCTTTTTTCAATCGTTCCCCAAATATGCGGATCTTCCAGTTCGGCCATGATGTATAGCTTTTCGTCGTCCCACAGCATTTTAACGCGTGTGCGAAATATGGGACTTGGCATTTTATCTCCCTCGATATCTACAAAATCATCCGACCATTCTGCATTTTTCCACTCTGCTTCAGATGCCACCCCATCAATGCTTATTGGTGAATTTGTTTTTTGGCAGATATAGTGTTTTGGGAAAATGTGTGTTTCCTGGCCCTGGAGTAACATCGGAATTATCGTTAAAACAATAATTATCAAACTCGCTGTAGTCCAGAATCTCAACTTCATCATTCCTTTAATTTTCAATTTAATTTGGGTTTATCTTTTAGAAATCTTTTTGGTGATGATCCCGGAATCAGAGGTGATTTTTATGATGTAAATACCAGCAGGCAAAGTGGCTATTGAAACCTTCGTCAGGTTTAGAATATCACTACTTATTTGATTAACTAAATGAGTTCGGCCATCTAAGTCAAGAATTTCAATTTTTTTGATATCAATTGCACCTTCAATATTGATGAAGTCTGATGCAGGATTAGGATAGATTAAAACATCTTCTTTATTTTCATTTTCATGGATTCCGGTTGCCGGAAAAACTTCTATGTAATTCTCCTTGATCAATGTATCGATACTGTTGTGGTTGTGAACGGTCAACTTCACATCAAAAATTCCTGTTTCGGAATAAATGATTTCAGATGGGTTTTGATTGGAAGATATGGATGGATTTGCTCCCTGGAATTCCCATTCCCAACTTATAGGGTTCCATAATGACTGATCAGTAAAATTAATTGTATCCCCTTCTTGTATTTCTACTTTATCTGCAACAAAACCTGCTTCCACCGACGGGTCGCGATCAAATTCCCAAACACCCCGGCCATAAGACGCAAAACGAACTTTATCCAAAGATTCGACATAATCAACAGACCACCACGCCTGGTCGGGCAGATTGCTGTCGCCTAATTCGTACCATTGGCCTTCCCAGGTTTTACAAACATAAGCCCCCAGCTCTGTTGCTGCAAATAGCAAGCTATCATCCGGACTGAGTGCCATATTATAAACCAGGGTTTCGGGCAGGCCGGTATCGAAAGCTTCAAAAGTGTTTCCATTATGATCTGATTTATAGACTCCCGGATTGGAATATCCGCTGCCTCCAACATAAACTAAACCCGGGTTTGTATTGGATGCAACAATGGACGCCCCATAAAAATAATGCGATCCCGGGCCGGTAAAACCTTCAGTTTCCATCCACGATGATCCGGCATCAGACGAATAAAAGAAATCACCCTCCGTTGTCATCACGTAGCGATAATCAGTATCAACCGGTGAATACGCCAGCGCTGAAATATTGGCATCGGTACCATTGCTGAAATCGAAGGGCTCTTCCTGGTAGCTCATCTGGCCCGAATGGTAACTCACACGAATGAGATGTGCGCCAGTAGTGATCCTTCCACCAGCAACATAAACTGATGCAGGGTCGTTTGGGTCGGCCATAAGACGGGGCATCCACTGGTAATTTTGTCCAACAAAATCCCAGGTTTTTAATGCTGTAGAATTATTGATGTCGGGAGCGTACATTACAAACCCCGGATAGTCCATCCACACGCTGGCACCTTCGTCGCCCGAAACAATATGACCATAATCGCCACTGATAAGTTGTTCATAGTCGATTACTGAAGTGTCTGCATTTTGATTGGAAAATTGGTAGCCCTGATCCTGTGCCCCGGCATGGGTGTTATCCGGTGCAAACCTGCACGTGTAGGTTGAATAATATTGGCTGATCCGCAAATTTTTCATCGAAATATTAGAGACATTTTCAAGGTAATCGTAGGAAATATATATGCCCCCATCGGTATTTATTAAGACAAATTTATTTCCCTCAGCATCAATAAAAGGCGAAAAGGATGGGATATCTGCATGAAGTTTATCTTCGGGAGAATTATAATAATGGTACCATTCGTTGACGAGTGTCCATGTGTTTCCATGATCGTGGCTGTAGGATGCATTGATCCCGCCAAAATAGACCATGCCCAATTGGGTGGGGGAGGCCACAAAGCTGTTGATCATAAAAGGGCCTTCATTTTTCGAACTCTTCAACGTCCAATCTGATCCTCCATTAAATGAAGCGAAGAAATTCGAGCTACCATTGTATCGTATCAACGCGTACAGTTTAGGAGCTCCAATGGAACATGCACCTGTTAGGATAACTTTTTCGGGTGCTTCAGCCGGGATATTGCCAATCAGTGTTAAATTCCCCAGATCATCCAAAGTAAACAACTCGTCTTTGGCAAGCACATAAACTTCATTATTTCCATAAGGATTTGTCCAGATGTCAACAACATCAGCCCCAAAGGCAAAAGTAGTTAGAGGGGCAAAGCTCTCACCAAAGTCATGCGACACATATATCTGCGACATGGCGTTCCAGTTGGTGTAATTCCATTCCATGCAAACGACATAAATCCCTTCGGAGGGATCATTTTTCATAATCACTCTTCGGACGTAGCCCCAGGATTCCATGTTTTCGAGTCCGGTGGCTACCTGCCAGGTCTGACAATCATCATCAGAATAAAGCAAACCAGGAATGTTCCATCTGCCGGATCCAACAATAAAACGATATCCATCATTGTATTCAATTCGTTTCAAAAAATGAATGGCAGGGATTTTAATATGATCTGTCAGGCTTTGCCAGTTGTCTGCACCGGGCTGGCCTTTCCATATTTGCCCACCATCCGAGGCCAGGTAAATTATATTCGTTTCAACATCATAATCAGCAACCAGTGTTCTGCCAGCCATGTTATTCGAGCCAAGTTCTTTCCATTTACCATAGAGAACTTCGTTTTTACTATCTGATGCTTTTAATTTATTTGAAGCATTGTTGAGCCGAAAATCCATATCCATAAACCGCCAGTTGTCTTCCGGTGCAGAGCGGTGCATTTGTTCAATCCACTCCAACTTTTTATCGTGGTGTTCTTCACGGTCAACTACAATTGTTTCAATTGGAGGAGGGAATTTATTTTCGATAGAGTTATTTTTAAACACTTTGGCAGTGATAGCCAATAATGTCACTAACGCGGTAAGAATTAAAAGAAGCTGAATTTTTCCTTTCATAGGATGATTGTTAATGAAGTGCAAAGGTAGGGAGAAAAGGGGAGATGGAGAGATGGGAAATTGGAAAAGTGGAAAGATGGAAATTTGATAGTTTGAAGTTTTTGCAATTGGCTATTGGAAACTTTAGCATTTATCCTTGACAATTCGATGTTATTATTGTCAATTTTCATGAATTATTCAGGATAACTTGCTATTTTTGGTTTCCAAAAAAAACACATTAGCTATGAAACTGAAAAAGGAATTTATACCCAAAGATTGGACCCAACTTCAGGGATTGTTGTTCCATGATTCATTTAATAAGAAAATTGACAGGATCCGGTCGCCTTACATTTATAGGGGATTGTCGAACAAACAATACGCCCTTAAGACCTCGTTGGCGCGGCTTGGTGGTTTTTACGAAGACCTCGAATTCCACCTTTTGCGGAACTTTAAAAAGTATTCGCACCGTCCTGATGTGATTAATAATACGGAATGGGATTGGCTGGCAATGGCACAGCACCATGGCTTGCCAACCCGCTTGCTCGATTGGACCTATTCGCCCTATGTGGCCCTGCATTTTGCAACTTCCGAACTTGAGAAATTTGAACATGATGGAATTATATGGGCATTGAATTACGAGGCCCTGAAGGATTATTTGCCATCCAAACTTCAGGGAGAACTTTGCAAAGTTGGTTCAAACAGCTTTACAAGTGAAATGCTCCGTAAAGTATATTCAAGTCTCGCGGAGTTATCGGAAGAAAAAAATGAGTTTGTAGTGGCTTTCGAATCGCCATCGCTCGACACAAGGATTGTTAACCAGTTTGCGATTTTTACATTTATGTCGCATGCAACTTCTTTGCTTGATGATTGGTTATTGGATAAGCCTGATTTGTATTTTAGGATAGTCATTCCTGCCGGAATGAAATGGGAAATCAGGGACAAACTCGACCAGGTGAACATCAACGAAAGGGTATTGTTTCCGGGTTTTGATGGCTTGTGTAAGTGGTTGAAGAGACATTATTCGCCGAAATGAACAATGCGACAATGCTTAAATGATGCAATGATGCAATGATGCAATGTTGAGCAAAGCGAAATCCCGCCACTGCGGGGATGAAATGAGGCAATGATCCAATGATAAAATGATCCAATGATGAAATGATAAAATGATAAAATGTTTGAATGCGAGGATGATTACTTGCTGCATGGCACGCAAAGGGATGCAAGCCCCCTGGGGATGGCAGCCCTGATTCCAAATGAGGTGTTTTTTCGATTAATATCAATATTCAATACTTGATGATCAGCAGTTCAGGATTATAGAAGATGACGATTGTTTTTCCAGATCTTGACGCTGTCAGGTTCTCCTTTGTCGAACTCTTACAGGTCAACACTTCTGACCTGACTGAGTCGAAGACCAGTCAGAGTCGAAGAAAATAGAAGAATTGAAGGCGTGTATCCTGGAAAAGACCTGCCACCGTCCGAAGGGTTTATCTCGCCTTAGGCGGACACTCCAGCGTCAAGTGAAAGGGCACAGCAATCACCGATTACCGATTGCCGATTACCAACTACCGATTACCAGCTATCGATCACTGATTACCTGTCACCCTCTTCCCCAATCCCAAACCTATAAACCGTCCCTGTTTCATATTTCTCTCCGGGCCTTAAAACTACCGATGGAAAATCAGGCTGATTGGGCGAATCCGGATAATGCTGGGTTTCGAGACAAAAGCCTGAGTGCTTGTTATAAACTTTTCCTTGCTTTCCTGTCAGGCTTCCATCTAGGAAATTTCCTGTGTAAAACTGTATGCCCGGTTGGTCGGTGTAAACTTCCATCACCCTTCCCGATTTTGGTTCTTTTACTTTTGCAACGAGGCGTATTTTTTTTCCATCAAAATCGTTTAAAACCCAGGTGTGGTCATAGCCACCTTCAACTTCCGCAATGCGTGAACCAATAGAGTGAGGAGTGGTGAAATCCATAACAGAGTTTTTGACCTTCTTTAACTCTCCTGTTGGAATCAAATTTTGGTCAACCGGCACATAATGATCGGCCATCAATAATAGCTGATGGTCGAGGACATCTCCATTTCCTTGTCCTTTCAGGTTGAAGTAGCCGTGGTGGGTCATGTTTACGATGGTAGCTTTATCGGTGGTGGCTTCGTAATTAATTTTTAGCTCATTTTCGTTGGTCAGCGAATAAGTAACCTTTACATCAAGGTTTCCCGGGTAGCCTTCCTCATCATCTTTGCTCAGGTAGCTCAAAATTACTCCGGCCCTTTCTGCGAAAACAAAATCCTCGGCATCCCAAACTACTTTGTCAAAACCTTTAACACCTCCATGCAAATGATTTTCACCATTATTTATTGGCAGTTGATAGTTTGTTCCATCAAGGGTAAACTTTCCCTTTGCAATCCGGTTTCCATACCTGCCAACGAGTGCTCCAAAATAAGGTGTGTCGTCAAGATATTGGAGCAAGCTGTCGTAGCCCAAAACTATATCCTCTGTTTTTCCATTTTTATCAGGCACCAGCAGATGGGTAACTATTCCACCATAGTTGATCAGTTTCAATGTCATGCCATTTTCATTGCTCAGGGTGAATTGAAAAACTTCTTTTCCATCCACCTTCCCGTAAAGTTCTTTTTTTAAATTCATGCTCAAATATTTTTTGGGGACCAGTGCTGGCAAAAATAAAAATTTCCTTGTATTCTACCGTGAACAACAATGGCATTGGAAAGCCATTCCCAAAGTGTTCAACCTTCATTTTTTTTCATACGAAAGCCCGCCTTGATCGCCTCGTTGGATTTACAGCGGAGCGAGCCACGAGGTAGGGCTTTAATTTTCCACATAGTGGTGCAATGCACAAATTTGCACATCGTCAAATTTTCAAATTAGTGTAGAAACTTTCTATACATCTTTTATGTATTTTCGCAGCTTCAAAAATTAGAACTAAAATAAAAAGCTATGACTGGCGGAATGGGTTTTGCAACAATCGACTACATCATTTTTATTGCTTACGCTATACTCATATTGAGTATCGGCTTGTTTGTTTCCCGAAAGAAAAAAGGTGTTGAACGTAACGCCGAAGATTATTTTTTAGCCGGTAAAACCTTGCCATGGTGGGCCATAGGTGCATCACTGATCGCTGCAAATATTTCTGCCGAACAAATGATCGGTATGTCGGGCTCGGGAATGGCCATTGGCCTTGCCATTGCCAGCTACGAATGGATGGCTGCCATCACCCTTATTATTGTGGGTAAATATTTCCTTCCTATCTTTATCGAAAAAGGACTATACACTATTCCTGAGTTTATCGAAAAACGCTACAGCACCAATCTGAAAACCATTCTCGCTGTATTTTGGATTGGCCTTTTTATATTTGTAAACCTTACTTCGGTACTTTTTCTTGGTGGCAAGGCCATCGACACCATTCTTGGTAATGGCGACGGAAGTATGATCTTCCCGGCCATCATTGCACTGGCATGTTTTGCCGCTGCTTATTCTATTTATGGTGGACTGGCTGCAGTTGCATGGACTGACGTTGTACAGGTTACTTTGCTTGTTATTGGCGGTTTCATCACAACGGTCATTGCGCTCAATCACGTTACTCCCGATGGCGGTATTTTTCATGGGCTTTCGCATGTTTACGAAACAGCAGGCGATAAATTTCATATGATCCTCAAAAAAGACAACCCTGAATTTATGAACCTGCCCGGTATCGCCGTATTGATTGGTGGTATGTGGGTGGCAAATCTTTACTATTGGGGTTTCAACCAGTATATCATCCAGCGTACACTCGCAGCAAAGAGTTTAAAAGAAGCGCAGCGCGGGATCATGTTTGCTGCTTTTCTGAAGTTGATCATCCCTTTGTTTGTGGTCGTTCCCGGAATTATTGCCTACGTGATGTTTACCGAACCTACCGGCACCGCAATGATCGACGGGGTTAAGGATGCTTTTACCAAAGCAGATGGCTCGATGAACTATGATAAAGCTTATCCCTGGCTCATCCACACATTTATCCCAGCCGGCTTGAAAGGCCTTGTTGTGGCTGCACTGGCAGCGGCCATTGTGTCGTCATTGGCTTCGATGGTTAATTCCACATCCACGATTTTTACCATGGATATTTTTAAACCTTATCTGGAGAACAAGAAAGCCAAAAACAAGGATGTTGCTGTTGGCCGCATCTCAGGTGCCATTGCTTTGCTTATTGCAGTTTTTGTAGCTCCGGCCTTGGGCAATATCGATCAAGCCTTCCAATACATCCAGGAATATACAGGACTGGTGAGTCCCGGAATTCTTGCAGTCTTTATGCTGGGATTGTTCTATAAAAAAGCCACCAACAAAGGCGCTATCATCGGTATCCTGGCCTCTATCCCCGTGGCCTTATTACTAAAAGTTCCTTCGCTTGAGTTGCCTTGGATGGATCAGATGTTCTACACCTTCCTTATCACCATGGCAGTAATTGCGCTTGTGAGTCTTTCGACCAACAAAGCGGATGACGATCCCAAAGGAATCTCACTGACAAATAAAATATTTCATACCGGACCCGTTTTCAATATTTCTGCATACGCCGTGCTGATTATTTTAGTGGTGCTTTACGCTGTGTTTTGGTAGGAATGTTGTGCCTTTTTGATTGGGGGTATTATTTTTTTGGTTCTACGGTTATTTTAATGGGTAAAAAAAATCAGTTGTTTTATTAATGACTGCATGTAATGTGTCAATGCAAGAATGCTTGAATAATTGAAATGAGTAAAGTTTTGACATTATACTATTTATAATTCTAATTTGCATATTCTCGCATTTAATCATTTAATCATTTAATCATTTAATCATTTAAGTAAAATATTCAAAATAACTTCCTCAAAGACATGATTAAATGGATTAACATTTAATCATGAATTTTGCAACAAAAGTACTTATTAACAATTCGTTATTGATAAAAAAAACCATTC
>Ga0075111_1000688_pt1 | contig 15528 bp, 18 predicted proteins | sample AntAceMetag02UKK_FD_69787 | JGI IMG/M metagenome (GOLD analysis project Ga0075111, IMG submission 69787) | Saline lake microbial communities from Ace Lake, Antarctica - Antarctic Ace Lake Metagenome 02UKK | ecosystem: Environmental > Aquatic > Non-marine Saline and Alkaline > Saline | place... | reverse complement strand
AATGAGTCTGTTGATTTAGTCGATTTTTTGAAAATCACATACAACATACGATAGGTGTTTATGGTTTTACCTACTATATATTGTGGTAATAAAAATTATTTTGAACTTAATCAACAGGCTCATCAATTGGATCCAATTTCTTCAAGTTTTTCTAAAATATTAATCATTGTCAGGGTTTTTAGGCAACAGTATTCTAAACTTGCTTCTTTAGTTGCATTAACTTATTCATTATCTGCCATATTCGTTTATACAAAATTTTAACAACTTTAGCGGATTAGCAAAACGTGTCGAATACCAAGTAAGTAAGACCGCTCTGATTATGGGGATAGAAACGTAATCAGATAGCTATATTCTCCAATATCGACGGTCTTCTTTTTTATAAAACCATGTTTTGTCACCATTTTCTCGACCTCACTTTCAGATAGTCGGATATCCATACTGCATCCCATTAAGTTAGATTGGAAATTTTTTTTATGTGCCATGTTTTTTATAGCATTGATGTCTCTTCTTTAGAAGCAGTCAATTTTTATTGTTTGTGACCGATCTCTTATCTACCGGTGAGCAAATACCAATTTTGGTTTCGGATTTCGGAGCGTTCAACTTAAAAGTAGGATTTGCAGAATTAAGATTCAAAATATTACCATATTTTTCATGTCGCTTGCTAATGTGCTAAAGTTGAAAAAGTTTGGCATCGACATTGGGGACCGAAACCTTCCGGTCCGTCTCCGGTCCTTCCAAACACGGGGAATAGTTTACACAAAAGCAACATTGAGTTGAAACACATGGTCTTGTGTCTGCGCACCAAATCAGTATGAAAAAATTGTTACCGCAATTGTTATTTTTGGCTTTTTGAATTTCTTACGATTTTTTATTGTTTCTACTTTACCGGGAAACATGGTGAATAGTCTGGAGATTCTTGAAACTGAATTGCAAACAAAATCCACCGGTGCGAGGGTCTCTCACGCCGACGTCCTGATGTGATATCTAAAATTGCTAAAAAGGTTGATATTAAAGGCTTCTGTTGTTTTTTGGGTTTTCACCAGTCCGGACTTTTTAAAATTTTCCAAAATACCATATCTGGTATAGACAGTTTTTTTATCCTTGGACTTAAAAATCAATTATATTGGGAACTGGAAGAATCAAATTCATCAAGAGTCCATTCTGAAAGCAGGCAGCTGCACGTAAAGAGCACCTCGGAGCAGGGCTCCAAATTTGCCGTTGCCATGAAGTCTGAGAAAAGACCCTTCGCCCATGAAAAAATCAGGAAAACCCTGTGGCCAGCTTTTGCTACTACATGACCATTAATCTTGGCCCCGTGGCCTATGTCTCTTCGGTTCGGCATCTGGCGGTCTTGTTTTCCATGGGGATCGGTGTGGTGATCCTAAAGGAAAAAGCCCGGGGGCCGGGCTTTTTCCTTTAGGGGGGGGGGTATTATGATCACGGGCAGTGTGATCATTTGCCTTTATGGATAGGGCTTATTTTAGTCGTTCAATGTTGTCCCTGGCAAAGGTGATGGAAGGATCTATTTTAAGGGCCATCTCATAATACTTGATGGCAAGTGTTATATCTCCCAACTCCCGATAGCTTGATCCGATATTGGCATAATTAATGGCCAGGGAAGGGTCCACTTCAATGGCATTTTCAAAATGGCCAATGGCATTTTCATAGGTCTTTGTCATGAAACAGCAGACCCCCATGGTGTTGAATATGTCCGGGCGCTGGCTGTCAATGGCCAGGCCCTTTTCACAGGTGGAAAGGGAGCGGTCATATAGCCCAAGGTCCTTGAGGCAGGTTCCCATGTGGGAATAGATATCCGGCAGGTTCAGCCGGGTCGGTTCCCTTTCCAGACAGGTCTCAAACTCGTTCAATGCATTGTCATGCTCATACAGAGCATTGAACATAAGGCCCTTATAAAAACTGGTGTAGTATTGGCAGGGCAATGCTCGTTCAAGCTCATCCAGCCGGGCCAGGGCCTGGACCGGGTCCAGGCTTTCTGTTATCAGCCGGGCAGAAAACATACCTACACTGGCGGCAACGGCTCGTTCCCTGAAATGGGCACCGGGCATGATGGAATAAAAGGCAGAAACCCCAAGGCCCTCATGCATGGTGTCAATTGCCAGGATATTAAAATCTTTATCTGCCAGGGTCTGGAGTAAATTTTCCACTTCAACCCGGATATTGTCGCAAGAAAGGTTGGGCAATTCTTTCATGTCCACCATGGAATCCGGATTTGTGATAAAACGGGCATCCGCAATATCGGTGAATTTGGGCAGACCCGAGGCGATGTAATTGGACCCTGTATTAAAATCACCGGCCAGCTGTGCTGTTTCTGTCAGGGCACGTCCCATGGCTTTCTGGGGGTCTGGTGAGGTTCCGGCGGTCCAGACAATTTCGCTCATTTGGGGAAAAGTGGCAGGATCCCAGGCCAGAACACCAATGGTGGGAATACCGGTGTCCAGGGAAAAATCAGTGGCATAGACCTCTATCCCCTGTGCTTTGTATTTAGCCAGGAGTTCCTTTACAAGGGGATCGGTAAAGGAGGCGAGACGGATGCCGGGGACTTTCCGGTTTTCATGGCTGACAATGGAGGAGGTATGACGTTCCACCAATTCGCAGATTCCCTGGCTCAGGGCTTCCTCCGTGCAGTTTCCCGCACTGGGTCCGTTGAATTCATTGATCATGTAAAACCAGTTAAAGGGGATGAGAACTTCCTTTTTTTGGGTCAGATTGTATCCTTTTGTCCATTTAAGGGGGAGCTGATCAAAAATGGGTTTGACCTTGAGGGCATCTTCTCGTTTGTCATGGACGGATTTGATGATCTGGGAAAAAGCGAGTCCCTTGTCCCCCAGCTCAGCCGGGGTGGCATAAATGAAGTTTTCTTCTTTGTTTACAAAGGAGAAAAAACTGAACCGTTCGCCCAGTTCCATGACCGCACTGGCCTCGGATTGCTCAGGGGTTCCGCCTTTACCCATCTGTTTGTTGGTGCCGGTCACCCGTTTTGCATCTGCCCCGCATTCAGAAAAAAAGACCGGGATATCCAGCCGGCCGTTATCAATCCTCCGGGTCTGACTTAAAATGTCCAGATTCAGGTTTGCGGTTCGTTCTTTGAACCGTTTAACGGTCTCCGAAGGAGACATGATCTTGTCCTGATCGTAGGTATAGCCTTTTTTTGCGTCTTTTAATTGAATGTTATAACCCATTTATGGTACCTTTTTTTGGAATATTTAAGCTTGCCTGGAATGAATCAACCCTATTCATAAATCGATGCAAATCAACCGATATTAATCAACCAGGGCAATGTCATCGCCGACCTTAATGATGCCCCCTGTTAGAATCTTTGCAAATACACCTTCTTTGGGCATAATGCAATCCCCTGTGCGGTAATAGATGGCACATTTTTTATGGCATTCTTTCCCGATCTGGGTGATTTCAACCAGGGCGTCTTGTCCAAGACTTACCCGTTGGCCGATTGGCTGGGATTTCCAGTCAATACCCGTGGTGGCGATGTTTTCGGCAAAATCACCAAAATTGAGTTTAAAGGCTTCTGTGCTGACCTTTTCAATGCTTTCGGCAGATAGAAAACTCAATTGCCGGTGCCAGTCTCCGGCATGGGCATCCTCTTTAATCCCATGGTTTTCAATAAGTTCCGCCTGGTCAACACATTTTTTTATGGTGCCTTTTTTCTTGCTTACGGCAATGGAGACTATCTTCATTTGGTTTCCCCTGTAAATCATAGAAATTCATATGGTTTTGTGGGGATATATATCACAATGTAGCATAAAAATTCAAGAAGGTCATTTGATATTCCTTTAATAAAAATTTTTGGTTTGCTCAACACCAAAGAAAAACCGGGTTGAAATTCCATCTTCCATCACATGCAGCATTTTTTATATTTTTTCCCGCTGCCACATGGGCATGGGTCGTTTCTGCCAACTTTTTGACTTTTTGTTATGGGTACATTGGAATGATTTTTCTGTCTATTGTTTAGATAAATGGATTTTAATTTTTTATGCCGGGTGTGCAAGTTTTTGTAAAAACCAGGATTTTGTTCTTCTATGGCAGACCGTATCATTCCCAAGTTTATGGGAGAGGACATTCCTTCTGTGATTTCCCAATGTTTTTTAGCATATGTCACTGTAAGGGAGCACAATTCATTTTCTATACCTGTGTCTTTTTTGGATACAACGTCTATAATGGTATTCGAACATGAACAGTTTGGCAGCAAACAATACTGGTCAAAAATCAAATAATCTTCCCTATTAACCTTAACATGCATCTGGTCACCATAGGGCAGAACGTCATTGTAGGCATACATTTCTCCATCCCGTTCCACTGCTTCATAATCAAAGAAGGCATCAATCTGATCAATCTCCGCTTGTTCGGTTATCTTGTTTTTATAGGCATAATGCTTTTTAAATAAAAATTCAAAATCATCCTCATTTAATTGGGATAAAAACAGGTTTGCAAAGGCCAACTCTTTTGGATGCGTTTTGTTTTCTGGATCAGAACTGAGCATTTTTTCACTAAGATCAATATCAATGCGATGGGAAGGCAGGTTCTGTTCGTTTTGGTTTTTATCTCGTAGTGGCCTAAGGGCAACTTCAATTGTTCCACATCGACACACAGGGTTGCTGCATGAAACAAATGAACACTCATAGGTGTGAGAACTTTCATTTTCAAGGACTGTGGCCAGTGTTTCCTGTAAATTTTTATCGGTATTGAATACCATTTTATTTTTCTCCCGCCCCAAAAGTAATGGTTAATATAAGTAACCAGTCATACATCGAAATAGAACAAGCTGATATGGAATAAACAACCTTATCCTCGTCTTTCATAATTTTAAAATGTTCAATATTTTAAAATCCACTTTATTGAATTATTGACGGCAATTTTTCGGTTTTCTATATTTGAACTTTTTAACCCATCAAAATATTTTCTTTTATTATCATGTAAGACATATCCTTGATGTAAATTTTGTTTTTTAAATTGCCTTATCCAATCGAATAGTGTTGGGTACCTCATCTCTACCCGCTCAAGGCAGGGGGCCAGTACCGCCTCGCTCTTGCCGGACCCTACCAGGTCCCGGCCATCAAGGATGGGGGTCAACGCCTGTTTTTGGACCCTGTGCAGCCCGATGAAACCACCATAAAAAGCACGAAATGTATTGGGAAGTTTTAAAAGGAGCGAGTCCGACACTAAAGATTGTAAGGCCATCTGTATAAATAGGATGTATCTAAAATCATATGTAATTTACAAACCAAACAGCATAATCATGGAGAAGCTTGGCATTTTTTGAACCCTCATCAACTCCCTCTAAATCACACAAATTTAAATAAAATTTCTTTTTGTCTGAAAGGCGCTGAACTTGGGCAAACACCCCATTAGAATCATCATAATCAAACTTAATCAGCGCATATTCGTCTGTAAAGGAAGGTTGTTCCTTTTTTAATTGATGATGCTCTTTTTCACTTCCCGGACCGAAAGAGTAATATTCTTCCCACCTAAAGCATCCAAGCGGCTCAATTCCTGTCACAATGCAGGGCATTTTAATTTGATTTTTTAAATATTTAAAATAGGTTTCTATGTTTTCTATATTGACGTCAGCATCGTATTCATTCGTCACACCAAGAATCATAAATATTCGTTGATCTTGTTCATCTACCCCATCTTTTTCAAAAATAGCCTTTAATGACTCATTGATTGAAGAGATTTCCATTGATCTGTCTGTAACTGTTTTAAGGTCAACAGGAATTATTTTTATTGTTTTAGTGCTCTTTGTCCTTTGTTTTTTTGCACCGGTCTTTTTTTTCTTGATTTTCTTAGCCATATCTACCTCTGCGATTTAATCATTCATTAATCAACTGAACCCATCACCTGGTGTTGCTGTTCAAGATCAAGATGATTCACCAGAAATTTTAGCTTCAGGCGGTCCTATGCAATTGTTTTGCAGAAATTTATTTTTTTGTCAAGAATGGATATTAATCATTCTCAATTTGTCCAACCTTGAAAAAATATGCTGGAAAAATCAAGAAGATTCAGTGAAAGGGGCGGAATTAAAAAACCGTGGCATAGACCTGGTCATTGTCTTTCCAGACGTGGGTGTCACACCCCTTGATGGTTGTAGAAAATCGTGTTCCATCGGCAATTTCAAAATCAAGGTGATCAATATCCATGATAAAAAGAGAGCCCTTTTTACCCTGTTTTTCAACAACAAAATAGGCAGCCTTGCAGCTGCCCAGATCACAGAGACGCCCCCCCCCACAAGAAAACATCCCTGGGCGGCCAGGTCTGGAAGCAATACATTAAATCCCAGTTCTTCTGCACTTTTTTATTCCCTTGTTTTTGCAGCGGTGGGCGAGTCCACATGGCGGTTCATTCCTAGGCCATGAGTTAAAATCAGGTGTTTTCCATTTTAATCAGGGGAATAAATTTTAGATTGGCCTTTGGAAAGGGAAATCCATTTATTTCAGAAATTTGGACCCATTTATGATCAATGGGGCCGTTCAAGGCAATTTCCCCTGAAACATAGTGGCAATAAAATACATCCATTTCAATCTTAAAGTGGGTGTAGGCATGTTTTATCCGGGTCAAAAAAGAATCAATTTTTACGTGAATCCCGGTCTCCTCCCTGATTTCCCGGATGCATGCAGCTGGGCTGTCTTCACCCTTTTCAAGCTTTCCACCGGGAAATTCCCACAACCCTCCCAAAAGCCCATCCAATTGTCTTCTGGTAATAAGCAGCCGTCCGTTTTTTCGAACAATGCCCACGGCAATTGTCCGGGTGGGCACTCGTTTGGAGGGAATCCGGACGGGAAATTGGTCAAGGGTTTGGGTTCTAAGGGAGGAACACTGTTCGGACAGGGGGCAATCACTGCATTTGGGAGTGGCGGGTACGCATACAAGGGCACCCATCTCCATCATCGCCTGGTTAAAGGTGGCTGGATCTGTTCTTTCCAAAAGGGCTTCAGCCAATGTTTTAAACTGCTTGTGAGTAGATGGCTGGTTCACGGGATGTTCAAGGCAGAATACTCTTGCCAGAACCCGTTTGACATTGCCATCCACCACCGCATGGCAATGGCCAAAAGCAATACTTTGAACGGCTGCGGCAATATAATCCCCCACCCCGGGCAGGGCTAAAAACGGGGCGAACTTGTCGGGGATCTCCCCTTTAAGATCCGTTGTCACCAGGATGGCTGCCTTGTGAAAGTTTCTGGCCCGGGCATAATAGCCCAGGCCTTCCCAAATTTTTAAAACATGTTCAAGGTCTGCTGCGGCCAGGTCTTTGACCGATGGGAAAGCGTCCATGAACTTTAAATAATAGGGAATAACCGTTTTGACCTGGGTCTGCTGGAGCATGACCTCGGACACCCAGATGGCAAAGGGGTCATGGGTCCTTCGCCAGGGGAGGTCTCGTTGGTGGGTCCCATACCAGGATATTAATTTTTTTTGAATGGAATTTATTGTTTCACGGGATGGTTTCAATGGGTGCTCTCCTTTGAGGGGATTAATTCAGGCGGCAGAACAGGTTTGGGGTTAAATTTTTTGATCCGGTCTTTAAACTCTGCCAGGGTTGTGTCCGGGCACTCTTTTTGGAATCGAAGTTGCACATAAAGGTCTGTGATCGTCCTGATAGTTGTTTGTAAATCCGGCCTTTTTTTACCAGAAATTTTTGCAAAGTCAATGGCGCCCTGGTCCAGCCGTTTAGTCAGACCCAGTTTGTCAAGGCTTCGGCAGAAGAGACCATAGGCTTGCTGTACCGGGTTGGGCCTGTCTCGTTTAATTTGAAACAGCCAAAATAGGGCGCCTGAGAAGCCAGCCAGGATCATAAGGGCCAAAAGCGCCAGAACTAATGGGGTCCCGGCAATTCCGGGCCAATGCCCGGGTCCTTGGGTTTTTGGCTTTTGCTGTTGAAATGATGCTGGAGGCCATCTCTTTGGCCAATACCTGGCCTGATACCTGGCCGGCTATAGAGTCGGCCCTAGGATTTGATGTTCCAGGGGCTATCCCCCCGGCATTGGCACCTGTCAGATTCTTTTTATCCGTTGTCATAAAAGAATCCCTGGTAAGGGAGGTGACGGTGTACTGGAATTTCTGTTTTACCGGCCGTTGGGATTTGAGTACCTGCCCGGCGGTAAGGAGGGCCCAGGCCGGGCCTTTGGTCGGTCTGTCCAGGGCCATGAGCCAGGGACTGTTATGGGGTTCTAAAAGGATGGTATAGGTATGGGTTTCTCCCGGCGAGACAAGGGGTAGGGGGAGAGGTTGCGCCACCTTCTGGGTTGTCCAGGTTTTTCCGTCAAATTTGTGAAACACCACCCCTTTCCAATAAAGCTGGTTTGCCAAGGGGCCCGGACTTTTAAATTCTGCCCGAAAAGCCGTGGTATGATCCTGGGCCAGGCGTGTGATACTTCCCGGGCTGAGGTGGTCTGAAAATCCAGTCCGCCCAAGGGTTTTGTCTTGAATGCCGAATAAGCTGCCGGGAAGCCTGGGAAAGAGCAGAAACAGCAGGACCATCAAGGGAATGGCCTGGGCCAGAATTTTGCCGCCCAGGTTGACGCTTTCCTGTAATCTGTCTTTGGGGGCATTGATTCGAACAAGGGCGATGGTGGTTATAAAGACACTGAAAAACATGTAGAGAACAATGAACATGGATTCCGACCGGAACAGACTGGTGATGATGATGAAATAGGTCAACAGCACCGTGATCATCTGGTGGCGGTGGGTGGCCATTTCAAAGGGCTTGATGGCTGCCATGAGTGCCAGAAGCCCGACAAAGGCATCTGCCCTTATCTGGACACGATAGGTCAGCAGCAGCCCGATAATTCCGGTAACGGCCAGTCCATATCGGATAGGGGCGCCGGGCAAGGGCCATCCGGTTTTCAATCGCACCAGCATATACCCCCACATGACAAGACACCAGGCATTGATCCACAGGGGAAGCCCGAAGGTGTGGGGGGCAATGGCCACCACAAGGGCGCAAATGATGGGGATAACAATGGTGCTGATGGGATTTTTTTAACCCCTGAAAATCATCGGCCCCTTGGCGGGAGGTCTGCTCTTCCCCGTCGGGCAATAGCCCGCTTTTGGCGGTTTCATGGGTGCCCGGGATAGGCCGGGGATAGGCAAGACAGGTTGCCTCCACCGGGAGAAGGGTGCAAAAGGTGAAAAGTCCAAAGGGGTAAACACTTTTAAGGGTCAGGGATCTGGGGTGCAAAATGCCTCGTTTCCGGGCCAAAATCTCCATTTGAAGGTTTTTTTCCCTATAGACACTTACAAAGAGGGGGTCCTGGGGCATCAGGGAAAATGTGATGGACCGGCCCCCTGCTGCCGGGGCTTTGACATGGACAGGAAAGGTGGCGGTTTGACCGGCAAATACCGGCAGAGGGGATAGATAGTGTATTTCAATCCCCACAAGATTTTTAAAGGAATAGAAAATGGAAATTAGGGCCATGCCCCCCAGCAGAAAGACAAGGATAAATCCGGCATTGTTGTAGTTGATGGCGCCTAGCAGCATGGCGATGAGGATGGCCAGGAACAAAAATCCGTGCTGGGTGGGGAAAATGGATACCTGTTTTCGGCTCAATTTCATGGCAGGCTCTTTTCTTGTTAAACTTGTTATCCTGGGGGAAGACCGGGGAGCATCAAACCGGCACCGGCACACTGGAAAACAGTTCCATGAGCCTGTTCCGGGGTATTGCCGTGAGATCCTGGGCATCTCTGAGCCGATGGCCAGCTACCCAGGGCAGGATATGCTGCAGATCCTCGGGCAGGGTGTGATTTCTGCCATGGAGGAATGCCCAGGCCTTTGCCAGGGTGGTTTTTCCAATACCGGGAAAGTCTTCAATCAACAAATGACCCCGGGCAAAAAAACAGGTCAGGGCCAGGCGGATCTGGGGTTTCTTCCCCAGAATCACACTGGAAATCCGGCTGACAATCTCTTCAAACTCCTGGGTCATCATGGGCAGCGGTTCCTATTTTAATTTACCTGTTTGCCAGTTTCGGATCAGGGTTAAAAAGGTTCTGACCCCTATACCCGATGGGCCTTTGGGAATATAACTTTTTTCGGTAAAATCCCAGGCCGTACCGGCAATATCCAGATGAGCCCAAGGGGTTTTCCCCACAAAATTGGACAGATAGGCAGCTGCTGTGATCGATCCCCCTGCCTTTCCCCCGATGTTTTTAATGTCTGCCACCTTGGATTCGATCTGTTTTTTATAATGCTTGTTCAGGGGCAGGCGCCACAGGGGTTCTCCTGACAGTCTGCCAGCTGTTTCCAGGGAAAGGGCAAGGTTGTCATTGTTAGAGATTAATCCTGAATAATGATGACCCAACCCGATGATAACAGCACCTGTCAGGGTGGCCACATCCACAACGCCATCGGGGTTGTATGTTTTAATACCATAGGCCAGGGCATCGGCCAGGATCATCCGGCCTTCGGCATCTGTGTTGACAATTTCTGCAGTCACCCGGTTAAAGTGATGGATGATATCACCGGGTCTGACGGCAGAGCCGCTGGGCATATTGTCTGTGGCTGGGATAATGGCCACAACTCCTATGTTTGGTTTTTCCTCTCCCACGGCCTGCATAGCGGCAAGGACGGCTGCCCCTCCGCACATATCATATTTCATTTCTTCCATACCAGCTCCGGGCTTCAGGCTGATACCACCGGAGTCAAAGGTCACCCCCTTGCCCACCAGCAGCAGGGTCTCTGTTTTTTTTTCAGGTTGATATTCCAGGATTACCATCCTGGGCGGAATGGCAGATCCCTGGTTCACAGCCAGGATACCCCCCATGCCCAGCTTTTCCATTTCTTTTTTCTCAATGCAGCGATAGGTGAGGCCGTGGGTTTTGGCCAGGGCCTTGGCAAAGGCGGCAAACTCTGCAGATGTCCAGCCGTTGCCGGGTTCATTTGCCATATCCCGTGCCGCACAGGCCGCAAGCGCTGAAATCCTGCCGTGGGCCACGCCCCTGCGGACCGATTTGACAGCAGCGGTACCGGCAAATTTAATGGCCGTAATTCCGGTATAATCCGTCTTTTTCCGGGTGACCTGTTTGTATTTTGCAAACCGATAATCTCCCAGAAGCACCCCTTCTGTAATACATTCGGCTGTTTTTTCCGGTGCCAGTGTCCCAAGGGTCGGCAGGCAGATGATTATTTCCCTGGCTTTTATCTTTTCGCAGGCTTTTGCCAGGTGACCCCCGGCTTCCCGCAGGGCATCACAGACCATTGCCTCATCATTTTCTGCTTCTGTTTCAATTTTACCCAACCCCAGTATCAGTACTCGTTTGGCAGCGGGTTGTTTGTTCTTTCCGGGAGCTGTTGGGTAATAAAAGAGCTGCTCCCCTTCTTTTCCCTTAAAATCCCCCAGTTCAAAGGCCTTTTTTACCGGGGCCATGACGGCTTTGTCACATTGGGGGGCCTTGCCTTTTATTTGGATTGTCAGGTAGATCAGCAGGTCTGTTTCAAAGGTATCAACGGGTTTGTCTGTTGTGGTCACTCGGGTTGTTTTCATGGCTCACCTTATGTATGAATGGGAAAGATTAATATGTGATTGATTAAAATTAACATAGATATTGGTTTAAGTAAAAGAAGTTTTCATAACCAAACCAGGACAATCCTTATGAAGGTCACAACACCATGGTAGGCAGGCGGTTTTCTTTTGAAGATTGTTCCGGCAGGAGATGGGGTAAGGTACTCCATTCATTCTTACCGGATATTCATTTCCGGTTCCAATGTAAATGCTTCCTATATCGCATCCATGCGGCTTAGAACTTTTTAGAATAGGTGTCAACAACAACAATAAGAATCTTTTTAACGCCTGTTTTGGGAGTGTAATATCGTTTTTTGGAAGGGGCCTTAAATGGCCCCTTGGCGGAATATGATTAATCAACCGTCATGCAAAAAGTTAATTTTTTGCTTTTCGATGCCCGGTGCCTGTTTGCAGCGTCCTTGACCAGGGGTAAAAGTTCCCGACCTTCTTTACCGGAAAGTGTCAACCATTTCTTTTCAATGATTTTCAGCTTTTTCTGGGCTTCAGTTTTAGAGGCAGGGTCCAGTTCACTCCTTTTGATGCCAGCCAGATCAAGCGCATCGGCACTTAAGGAATATCCAGCCTGGGTAGACCGGTTGAGCATTTGCTGAAGTTCCAGGCCGACTTCCTGGAAAATTTTCTGGAGGTCTTTGGGAAGTTTGGCAAAAAACTTTTCATTGACCACGGTCACTGAACTCCTGGTGGGGGAAATCGGTATCCGGGTAAAGTATCTGGCGATCTTGGCCATGCCGATGGAATACCCATAACCCATGGGCTGGAGCGCTGCATCAATTGCGCCGGTCATCAGGGCCGGTGCGGCTTCGGTACCGGGCATACTGACCGTGCTGGCGCCCATGGCCTTCATTTCCTTGGCGGGAAGATACCCGGGGGTCCAAATTTTAAGACCTTTAATATCATCCAAAGTCTTTATTTCTTTTTTACTCCAGATGCCGTTACAGGGATCCCATTGGGTGACAAACCAGAATTTCAGGCCGATTTTGCCCATGGTCTTGTCATAACAGGCCCTGACTTTGGGGTCATTGTAGATGTCCAGTTCTTCACTGACCCCGGTCATGGGATTCATATTGACGATTCCGGGGATTTCATCCCAGTTCCATAAGGGGTAGATGCCTGAATGATACACCATGTGAAGATCACCGGCATCGGCCTTTCCCCTGGCAACATCCTGGATGATATCCGTTCCGGGAAACCTGCGGGAGATGCTTTCCATTTTAAGGCGGCCGTTGCTTCTTTCATGAATCATTTTTTCCATCTCACCGCCTGAACGATAAATTTGAGACGCCCGGGATTTCGGCCCCCACATATCGTTCCAGGCAAACCGAATGGTATGAACTTTATCATCTGCAGCAAAAGTTGGAACAGCAAAAACCAACCCCATAGCCATCGTCAAAAAGATTAACGTTCCTATATTTTTCATCCTTATACTCCTTTCTGTTATCTTCATCTTTGATTAATTTTAATCAACTGAATACACAACCTTTTCTGATACTGATAATACGGCAAAGATAGGGCGTGTTGAATGGATAAAATTATAAAAAAGATGGATAAAACTGGACCCAAACTTATTTTTATGTTATTTTTCTTCAGGATTAATTCAAGATTATAGGAAAATTATGGTGAATTATATGATAAACAAAAGAGTTCACAGTGCCGGGATTGTTGACCCGGATCTGCTCTGTATGAGACCCGTTGGTCTGCGCACCTTTGATTCTGACTTCCTGGCCATTACCATTTCAGGCGAAGCCCTGTTTATATTCAAAGAAAAAGGGTTGAGTTCCGTGATAAAACAGATATCCATGGTTTATGTGCCGGAAGGAAAACAGCACCTTTACGATCCTCGGGACCGTAAAACCTGGAAAAATTACTGGGTTCTGTTCAAGCACGATGCGGTAAAAAATGGATTTAAGAACCTTTTACCGGCCCTCGGGATTACGCGTTTAAATAATTTCGGCCCCTTGGAAAAACACTGGAATCAAATGATTCTATGTACTCTTGAAAATAATGAATCCGCCGATGAGCATGCCTTCTGCCTTTTACACAATATCCTTTATGGCATAAGCAGGCAGGCTGTCACATCGGATCTAAATAAAAAATCATCTTCCGTTCAATATGCCCTTGATGCCATTCACAAAAATATGCGAGAAGCAGAGTTAAATTTTGAAAATATTGCTGCCGATCATGGAATCTGTGTGAATACCCTTAGAAAAAAATTCAAGCGGGAAACCAAAGTGTCTTTGCATCAATACTTTATCGGGCTAAAAATAAATGCAGCCAAGATCATGCTGTCCAATCTTTCTTATAATATTTTTGATATTGCAGGTTTCCTGGGGTTTGAAGACCCCTACTATTTTTCCAGGCTCTTTAAAAGCAAGACAGGATTCTCGCCTAAAAAATACCGAGAATCCTTGAAAAAGGAAAATTCTCCAGAATAATAAAACCCTTTTTACATCAAAATCCTATTCAATTAAATAAAGCACAAAATTAATATTTTTAATGTTTCATAAAATATATTAATTTTACTTCTTTTTATCCTTTGGGTATCCTGGTCCCCATTTGAAACAATCAGAACCCAGAGGATAAAAGATGCTATTGACATTTTTAACGGGCATGGGAACCGGCGGTGGGTTGATCATTGCCATTGGTGCCCAAAACGCCTTTGTATTGAGCCAGGGAGTCAGAAAAAATCATGTCATCTTGATCCCCCTGATCTGCGCCGTGTGTGACGCCGTTCTGGTGGCCATCGGAGTTGCAGGTGTCGGGACCTATATTGCTTCCAGCCAGATGTTGTCCCAGGTGGCGGGCATTGGCGGGGCTCTGTTTTTATTTTGTTACGGAATATCTTCCTTTCGATCTGCCGTTAAAGGGCAGCAGCTGGACACAGATCAAAAGGGAGAAACCTCTTTAAAATCGGCTGTTCTCACCACCCTGGCCGTCACCCTGCTCAATCCCCATGTGTATATCGATACCATATTGCTTCTGGGGAGTATTGCCAGTCAGTTCCAGAACCCGGGACATCTGGTCTTTGGCGCCGGGGCCGTCACGGCTTCTTTTGTCTGGTTTTTTGGTTTAAGCCTTGGCAGCCGACTCTTGACACCCCTCTTCAAAAAAAAACTATCCTGGCGGATTCTGGACACCCTTGTGGGGATCATCATGTGGGCGGTTGCCATTTCCGTTCTCAAGGGAAGTTTGGGGAGCTGATGAAGCAATGGGATGTCCCATGAGCAGCCGGTTTTTGGGAGTTATGGTGTCGGGAATTTTGTGGGTGGTGATCGCATATCCCTTTGATGCAAGCCCAAGGGCCCGGACCGTGTCAATGGCCAGAGAACCGTCCATCCAGTTGGAAAGGTTCCCCGTTGAATTGGTTTTCAAATTATGGCAGCAGGGCAGGACCGCCACCCGTGATCCGGCTTCAACTGCCTTGTCAATCACCAGGTCGGTGAGGCTGCCGCAGGCATGGGCAGAGACCACCAGGTCATCGGGGAAAATTTCAACCTCCTGGATCAGCATTTGTATGTAGTGGATCCTGTTTTCAAGGCGGGGCCAGGTCTTTGTCAAGGAGTTTGAGAGTGCACGGGCATTTCCAGGAATTTTGGCATCAATTGCCAGGGCCTGATCCGATCCATTATCCAGGATCAGCAGTATATGGGCCAAAAGGCCATGGCCGCAGGCAAGATCCACCACCCGACCGCCCCGGTATTTACGCCGGACCCGCCTGGCTGTTTCCCAGGATTCATAGAGCTCTTTCCGGGGCAGGGTGCCAGCTCGGCAGACAGCCCTGGCAATCCGGTCAAACAGGCTCTCGGTCTTGAACAGGGATGCATGCCGGGGCATCAGTCGATTTTTGCTGGATTTTTCCATTGGCCCTTACCTCTGTTGAAGGAGAATCTCCTTGACCCGGCCCACAATACCGGACTCAAGCCTGACCTTGATGCCATGGGGGTGGGTCTTTGAGTTGGTGAGGATATCCTTTACCACTCCC
>Ga0075111_1000686_pt1 | contig 15553 bp, 9 predicted proteins | sample AntAceMetag02UKK_FD_69787 | JGI IMG/M metagenome (GOLD analysis project Ga0075111, IMG submission 69787) | Saline lake microbial communities from Ace Lake, Antarctica - Antarctic Ace Lake Metagenome 02UKK | ecosystem: Environmental > Aquatic > Non-marine Saline and Alkaline > Saline | place... | reverse complement strand
TTATTTCTCAAAAGGATTTGGGGAAAATATTAGGGCACAGGCCAAATTACATATCGGAACTGATAAATGGAGTTCGCCCGTTTTCAAGAGATGATATTGTTGTTATTCACCATTTGTTTGAAATCGAGTTTAAGGATTTAATACCCCCATTTCTGAAACAGGAGGTAACAAACCATATAATAACAACACTTGGGGAATTGAAGAGCAATAATGTTAGCCTAAGAATTAAGGATTTAGAGGCTGTATAAAGGGAATTGTTCCTCGCTAAATTGATAGGTTTGCACTTTTAAGCCCCTCAATACATACACAAAACTGTTCATTGCCAATTTTTTACATTACTTCAACCTATGACCACACCACCTTACCTAAAACCAGGCGATACTATTGCTATTGTTTCCCCGGCGAAAAGCATTTCTGCTCAGGCAATATCAAATGCAAAGCAGATCATCGAAGGCTTTGGGTTCAAGGTAAAAATTGGCAAACATGCAGCTTCTATTTATCATCAGTTTGCAGGAACTGATCAACAACGTACCGAAGATTTTCAGCAAATGCTGGATGATGATGAGGTGAAAATGATATTGTGCTCACGTGGAGGTTATGGTTCGGTGAGGATTATCGATAAACTGGATTTTGGCCATTTCATAAAATATCCCAAATGGATTGTTGGTTTTAGTGACATCACTGTTTTTCATTCACACCTTTATTCAAATTTTAAAATCGAAAGCATTCACGCCAAGATGCCCTTGAATTTTCCTGAAAATGGGATTGGGGACAAATCAATTGATAAACTATTTTCTGCCGTATCTGGTGAAAGAATAAATTATGAGATTCCTGCCCACCCACTTAATCGAACTGAAATAGTTGATGCACAAATTGTCGGGGGTAACTTATCAATTCTTTGTAGTTTGCTTGGAAGCTGGTCTGACATTGATACCGATGGAAAAATCCTCTTTATCGAAGAAGTCGCCGAAAACCTCTACCGCCTCGACCGGATGATGAGGACTTTGAAACGTGCCGGCAAACTTGACAAGCTCGCTGGCCTGGTGGTTGGCGGGCTCACCAGCATGGAAGACAACGATGTAAAATTTGGTAAATCGGCAGAAGAAATCATCGCCGGGGCAGTTTCAGAATATGATTATCCCGTATGTTTCAATTTCCCTGCAGGCCATCAAAAAGAAAACTATCCAATAATCATCGGAAGAGAAACTATACTTGAGGTATCAACAGAAAAGACTATAGTAAAGACGCACGGCCGTGCGTCTCATTATACTCAACAAGAGTAATTTGTGATTTCTGATTAGTGATTTTTGATTTCAGATATATGAGCCAGATAAATTAATAAAGTGCGCCTTTATGGAAGACAATAAATAGAAACTTTTAATGGAAATTAATACATCAAAACTTTTCACAAAGCAAACCTATACCCTATTTCCCTTATACCCCCTATACCCCTGCCATGCAAATCAGACTTCAGTAGAAACAAATCCAATTACCCATAAAACCTTCCCCCATGGCTGACCACAACGAACTTGGAATAAAAGGAGAAGAACTGGCCGAGAAATATCTTCGCGATAGCGGCTACGAAATACTGGAACGCAACTGGCGCTTTGGCAAAGACGAGATCGACATCATTGCCCGTGATGGCGACTTCCTGGTTATTGCCGAAGTAAAAACCCGCCGCACCAATTATTTTGGCGAACCCGAAGAATTTGTTACCCGCCAAAAACAACGCTTCCTCATTCGCGGGGCCAATGCCTATGTTGAAAAAAAAGAAATTGACCTCGAAACCCGCTTCGATATAATAAGTGTTTTGTTTTACGGAAAAACTTACACGGTAAAGCAAATTAAAGATGCTTTTTATCCTTTGGTTTAGTCACTAATAAACCATTACTTCTATTCTGCTGAATTTTTTTTCATACTTTTGAGAACAAATGAAAAATTGAGCAATCGCATTGAAAAACCAAGAATCAGATATTAAGTCACAGGGGGATAATAAATCCTTGGATCAATCCCCGGCAAAAAGCAGGAAAAAGCGAAGGGTAAGAAGGTGGATTTACTGGGTGTCCGGCGTATTCCTTTTTGTTTTCGTAATCATCCCTTTGCTTGTTAATCTTTACGCTGATAGGATATTTGGTGAAACAGCCCGTGAAATCATTCGGTCCGAAACTGATGGGAAGTATGATTTTGAATACGACAAGATCAGTTTTAATATTTTTAGCCGTGATCTTTCAATTGCCAGGTTGCAGTTACTTCCTGACACAAACAAAGTGGACTCCATCTCGGGAAAGTTTGAATTGCCCGAAAAGTACTTCGACTTGCAGGTTGATGAGCTTCACATTAAATTAGATGGTTTGTGGTCTGTTCTTCTTAAAAGGGAATTGACCGTTACAGATATTTATTTGGGTAAACCAAGCATGAGGTTTGTCTCGCCAATGGCTGCTGCCGAGACAACAGCAAGATCGGGTGGTGATTTCGACCATAGGGATTTGCATAGCTACATCAAAGATTATTTAAGCTTATTGAAGATAGAACAGCTAACTATCGATAGTGGGTTATTTGTGCTACATAGTGTTGCTGCCGGTGGCGACAAAGTGATCAAGCTGGATCATATTTCGATTAGTATTTCAAATTTTCATTTGGATTCGGTTGCCCATCAACAAAATGACAGGTTCTTTTTCTCGGATAGCATTGGGGTTTCGCTAAATGGTGGTCATTTTGATCTTCAAGACAAGGACCATGAAATTGCTTTTGGTGGTATTAATGTTTCTTCAACAGAACAAAGTATCGAGTTACTAGATGTACTTATCCAAAGGGGTTCAACAGGGTTAGATGTTAGTGAAGTATCATATGAAATAGATGTGCCAAGGCTTGCTTTCAATGGGATTGATTTCGTGGGTGTGCTCGATGGGAAATTACTTGGTGGGCAATTGTTGATCAGCCGGCCCACCGTAAAATTAAATTTACCACCCAAGCATCAGAAGGGCAAGTTGCCGGAAAACTTTGAAACCGAAATTTTTGATAAAATTGCATCTGTATTTTATCCTGTTAATGTTGACCAGATATCCATTGAACACGCTGACTTTTCCATCGAAAATTTACTGCCTGGCGCGATGGACAGTTTTCACCTTCCCGACCTAAGCTTAGACCTGTTTAAAATTCGGATAGACTCCTCCTCCCTGATTTCCTCACCCGGTCCGTTTTGTTTTATTTCCGATATCAAGCTTAGCCTTTTAAATCAGGAACTGGTACTTACTAAACTGGAGCAAAAAATTGCATTTGATGAAATGAATTTCGACACACGCAATTCAACCTTTGTTATCAATCAATTGAATGTTGCCAGCCTTAACGAAGCAAAACTTCGCATTGAGGCAACTGTGGATTTGCCTCAATTGAAAATTGTTGGAAAGGATTTTAAAAGGGATTTTGTTGACAGGACTTTGAACTTGGAACTGGTAGAATTGCTTCGGCCTGCTGTCAACCTTGATTTGGATCCTTTGATCGCAAAAGGCGATAAAAACCCAATGGGGGATAATATCAATGCACTTAGCGGGGGAATCCTCAAATCAATCATTGTTGATCAATTCAGGCTTGTTGATGCAGGAATAGTTTTTGGAAAGGGTAGCGGTATTTTCGATCAACAATTAATTGCCAACAAACTGAATGTAACTATCAATGACATAATGTTGCCTGAAGATTCGCTTCAAATTGAGGATAAAATTTTCTATTCGTCGGCAATTGACATTGATGTTGAAAATCTTGAATTCAAACTCCCCGATAGTGTGCACCAATTGAACATGAACAGATTTATGGTTGACACCAAAAAAGGCACTTTAAGCCTTGATGGAGTTCATGTCGATACTTTAAAAACCATTGCCGGAAGTACCTTCAACCAGGGCGACCGGATGAAAATTGATGTTGACCATTTCAAGGTGCTGGCTATTGATTTTGCCGGACTTTACAAACAAGAGTATATTGACATTGGAGATATTTCCATCCGCAATCCAAAGATATTTGTCAGCAATGCAAAGGATAAGGATGCTAATTCTGTGGGCAAAACCCCCGATTTTCTTAAAAACTATTCTGTGGGTAGTTTGTCCATAGAAGGGTTTGACCTGGTTATTGAAGAAGCTATGCAAAGCAGGACTTCGATAAAATTTACACAGGGCGATATTCTTGCCACAGATATAAAGCCCTCGTCTTATGAACATTTTGAGGAATTACTTACAGATAGCCTTGAGCTGAGTTTCGAAAGTGTTTTTTATCAGCCATCACGCGGGACCCAGGTAATTGCTACTGATCACTTGCATATTTCAAAGAAGGATTCGCTGTTGCACATTAAAAACTTTGAGCTTTATCCGGGCGATTTCAGCGTCGATCATTTTGATAAAGGTTGGGCCCTGCAGGTTCCCGATATTGAAGTTTCAGGTTTTGCCATCCACCGTGCAATTTATAATAAGGAACTGTTGGTACAAAAGTTTGTCGCGGATAATACACTTTTTAAAATTGTAACAGGGAAGTCAGATACAGCTAGTTCAAGGCCTGAATTGGATATAACAGCACTAAAGGGACAGCTTCTGAAAGTATTCGATATTTGGGATATTGGAACTGTCGCTTTTGTTAATTCTGCTACAGAAGCCTATTCCGGCACAACCTACAACTCTGAAATTATTAAGGTCGAAGATTTCACCATCAGGCTGGATGATTTGTATATCGACTCAACTGTAAATATGACCCGGGATAATGTATTATTTGCCGGAGATATACAGTTTCATTTAAACAAGCCAATCACCTTTAAAGGGAAGAAGGATCAGTTGGTGGAACTGAAGGATTTTAACCTCACAACAAAAGGTGGGAGCCTGATAGCACAAAAATTTACGATGACTGAAAATCAGTCGTCCCTCAACCCGGATGTGATTGATGAAAGTAAAGCAGTATTTGGATTTGATGAGGTGGATGTTATGGGTATCGACTTTTTTGATTTATTTGAGAACAGGAAACTAGGCATCGATAGCATTATGATCGAGGCGCCGGTATTTTTGCTAAAGCGCGAATATACTGCGAATCAGAAGAAGGTGAAATCTCAATCCAAAATAAATTTTTATGATTTGATTTCTGATCATCTTTATGAAGCACGTATTGACGATTTTAATGTAAATGATGCATCATTTAAAATCGATAACTCCAGGGACGGGAAAAAGTCAACCTTTCTTGTAAATCGGGTTGATGTTACCGTAAGGAATATTTTCATCGATTCGGCGAACGATGTTTTTAATAATAAATTTTTGTATTCCGATGATCTCGACCTTGTAATTGAAGATTATACCTACAATACAAGAAATGGCCTTTATACGCTCGGGGCATCCAACATCAGTTTTTCCAGTGAAGATGCCTTATTGCTTATCGACTCCGGTTTTGTTACGCCCCTGCTCGAACCCGCTGCATTTGCCAAAAAAGTAGGTATCCAGACCGACCGTCTCGATTTTGCTTTCGACAGCGCAAGGCTTGAGAATTTCAGGCTTTATGATTTATTTTTCAATAATTACTTCAGGGCTGATTATTTTATGTTGTCAGGTCTTGAAGGCGAGGATTACCGGGATAAATCCTATGCCCGGCCCAAAAATCATTTCCCCAATTTGCCGGTTGCCGGACTTAAAAACTTAGCTATGGGTGTTCGGCTTGACTCTGCCAGGATTGAGAATTCCCGTTTCACTTATCGTGAACTGATGCATCCGGATACTATGCCCGGTAGAATTTGGTTTGATGACATCAGCGTCAAAGCAAGAAACATTACCAACGATGAGAAATTAATTGCCTCTCGGCCAATGATGGGTTTTGTTGTAAATACAAAATTGATGAGCGAAGGTGTGATTGATATGACCATCCAGTTTGATTTGCAAAGTGAAGATACCTTGTTTAGCGTGAATGGTGTGTTAAACCCGATGGATTTAACCAAAATGAACCCCCTGCTTGAACATATTGCTTTTGTCAAAGTAAAAAAAGGTCATAACGAAATGCTTACTTTTGATTTTGATGCTACAAATGAAGTGGCAACCGGTGAGATGAATTTTGAATACAATAACCTGGCAATCCGCCTAATTAGTAAAGAATCTCTTCAGGCTAAAGGTTTTGGTGGAGGTGTGGTGAGCTTTGTAGCCAATACTTTTGTGGTCCGGTCAAAAAATCCCGCATGGGGTATTTTTAACAAGGAAGGCACAATCTATTTCCAGCGCGACAAAACAAAATCCTTTTTCAACTACCTGGCCAAATCAGCCTTAAGTGGTGTTAGTTCAACCATCCGTGGCGGCAATGAAGAACGGAAGGAAGATCGGATTAAAAAGAAAGCAGAGAAGAAGAAGGAGGGGGATCGGTGATCGGTAACCCATACGGGCTCCTTTCAGTCGTTGGTAAATGGTGATCGGTGAGTGGTGATCGGTAATCGGTGATCAGTGAGTAGTGATCGGTAGTCAGTGTGATAAAAAACGCCAAACCCCAAACGCCAAACGTCAAACTCTCCCCGTCCGCCGAAGCATGCAATATATTGCCATCATAATATGAATTATAAAAGGCGAAGGTGGAAAACTCCAAACTTCTTTTATTCTATCTTTGCGCAAATTTTCAAAAAAAATTATGGCACAGATACTTTCAGAACAGGAACAGATAAGGCGGCAATCGCTACAAGATCTCATTGATTTGGGAATAAATCCCTTTCCGGCAGATGAATTTCCGGTAAACGTTACCACCAGCGAAATTCACGATAATTATCCCGACAAGGATAAATTTGAAGATGTTAGCATCGCGGGCCGGATTATGAGCCGCCGGATTATGGGTGCTGCAGCATTTTTGGAAATTCAGGATGAAAAGGGCCGTATTCAATGTTATTTTAAGCGTGATGAAATTTGCCCAGGCGAAGACAAAACCATGTACAACACGGTATTTAAGCGCCTACTCGATATTGGGGATATTATTGGTGTTAAAGGATTTGTATTTGTTACCAAAATGGGTGAGGTAACAATTCATGTAAAAGAATATAAATTACTCACCAAATCGCTGCGTCCTTTGCCAATTGTGAAAGAAAAGGATGATAAGGTTTACGATGCTTTTACTGATCCCGACCTTCGCTACCGTCAGCGTTATGTTGACCTGATTGTAAATCCTGGTGTGAGGGAAACCTTCATCAAGCGGACCAAAATGGTGAATTCCATTCGTGAATTTCTAAATCAGAAAAGCTATCTTGAAGTTGAAACCCCGATATTACAGCCACTGTATGGTGGGGCTGCTGCAAAGCCTTTTAAAACACACCACAACGCGCTTGACATGACGCTCTACATGCGCATTGCCAACGAACTCTATCTTAAAAGACTGATTGTTGGGGGATACGATGGTGTGTTTGAATTTTCGAAGGATTTCAGGAACGAGGGCATGGGCCGTTTTCACAATCCTGAATTTACGCAGATTGAATTGTATGTTGCCTATAAAGATTATGAGTGGATGATGGACCTGGTGGAGGAGATGGTCGAAAAAGCTGCCCTCGACCTGCATGGGAAAACATTGATCCAGGTGGGTGAAAACCAGATTGACTTTAAGCGGCCATGGAAACGCTACACGATGTTTGAAGCCATCGGGCATTTTACAGGTATAGATATCTCAGAAATGGATGAGGCACAATTGCGCGAAACAGCGACAAAGCTCCAGGTTTCTATTGATCCAACCATGGCCAAGGGCAAGATCATCGACGAAATTTTTGGTGAGAAGTGCGAAGCCAAACTGATTCAACCAACTTTTATTACCGACTATCCTGTGGAAATGTCGCCGTTGGCCAAGAAGCACCGGAGTAAAAAAGGCCTCGTTGAAAGGTTTGAAGCCATTTGCAATGGCAAAGAATTGTGCAATGCATTTTCGGAACTGAACGACCCTATCGACCAACGTGCAAGGTTTGAAGAGCAGCTTGAACTTGGAAAACGTGGAGATGAAGAATCGATGGTGCTGGACGAAGATTTCCTTCGTGCCCTCGAATTTGGGATGCCGCCAACGGCCGGTCTGGGTATTGGCATCGACCGGCTGGCAATGATCATGACAAATTCTAACTCGATACAGGATGTTTTGTTCTTTCCGGCTATGCGCCCCGAAAAGAAAGTGGAATTGCCCGGGCCTGAAGATTTCATCTCTCTTGGCATTGCTGCCGATTGGGCTGAATACGTGATTAAAGCTGGCTATACATCACCTGATGATTTGCTGAAGGAGAAGCCCACCAAAGTACACCAAATGCTGAATGGATACCGGAAAAAGAACAAGCTGGAAATTCCGGCACTAAAATTGGAAGAGGTCCAGGCCTGGTTTAACTAATATTTGTTAAATAATGATATGGCAATAAGTTGATGCTTAAATACATTACTATATTTGCCGCCACATAAATATGAAATTACATTAATTATTAATAAATTACTGATTAAATTATGAATTTGAAAACGTTTGTAACACTGATTTTAGTTACCTTTTCTTTTAGTGCCTTTGCCCAGGATATCAACCAGGCTGGTGAAATCTATAACCAAGGAAATGAAGCTTTAAAAGCTGGAAATTATGAAGTAGCTTTACAAAAGTATGAAGAGAGCATTAAATTAGCTTCAACATTGGGAGTTGAAGGGGAACAATTAGTTTCAGGAGCAAAAGCTAATATACCAACATGCTATTACCAATTGGGGATTGCGGCATATAAGAAAAAAAACTATGATGGAGCAATGACCCAGATGGAAAGTTCTATCAAATATGGAAAAGAGTATAATGATCTCAAGACAGTCAGTAAAGCAGAATCCACTATACCAAAATTATACTATTCGCGTGGATTAACTTTTTATAAAGGAAAGGATTATAGTAAAGCTATTGAGGATTTTAATAAAGCTATAGAATTGAATCCAAATTTTGCAAAAGCATATAGATTAATAGGTCTTTCATATAGCGAAGTAGGTGAAAAGGGTAAAATGTTAGAGTCTTTCAGTACTGGTTTGGAAATAGCCGAAAAGGAAGGCGATAGCGAAACTGCAAAAAAGATAAAAAGTGCAGCAAAAAGTAGAATTCAAAAAGAAGGAACCATGAAATTGCAAGCACAAAATTGGGATGAAGCATTACCATATTTCAATGAGCTTCTTAAATACGATCCTGACAACAAAGACAATTTTTATTATTTAGCTATGGCAAATAACGGACTTAAAAATTGGGATGAGGCAATTAATTCTGCTCAAAAAGGATTGAGTTTCAGCTCTGAAGATTCGGATGAGTATAAGGCGAAGTTTTACTATGAGTTGGGTAATGCGTTTAAGGGAAGTGGTCAAATCGATAAAGCATGTGAAGCGTATAAAAATGCAAGCTATGGTGATTTTGTGACTGGTGCTGAATATTTAATAAAGGAAGATCTGAAATGTAAATAATACTTCATAGATAATTATTATTAATTTCTTCTGTTTAAAAAAGGGTTATCATTTTATGATAACCCTTTTTTATATCTTTGTAAGGAATAAAATCTAATACATTGTGAAAAAAATATTTTTGGTTTTTGGATTAATGCTTGTAACTAGTTTCATCTATTCCCAAGGATTAACAACTAATGCAAGTTATATTAAAGCAACCCATTCTGATGACTATGAAGCTACATTAAAGAAACATGCGCTAGAGGAATGGCAGGATGATTATACAATGGTAGTCTACGAAATCAATTTACAGGCAGATGCTTTAGTAGAGTTGATTGATACATTTAAGAGTGAAAACACAAAAATAGTTTATAGTGCTATCAAAGAATGGAGTATTCACGGATATGAAAATAGTAACATCAATAAATTTGGGGAGATAAAAACCTTTGGGTTAAGTCAATTATTGAAATTACATTGTGACTGGACCATGGTTAAATACGAGTATGATAATCAGGTTAAGGCTAAAAATTCATTTTAACTTTTGGACTATGATAAGGTTATATTAGAAAAGGCTGCCCGGTTGGGTGGCCTTTTTTGTTTTGGTGTAATAACATTATCAGTTAATTAAATAATTTTAAGTAACTTTGTTTAGGAAATAAAAGCATTAGAAAATGAAAAATATTTTCATTCCTGGTCTTATCTTGATATTGCTCGCATGCTCGTTTACAAATAATGCGCTCTCTGTTGAGTTGAATTCAATTCCATTTGAAATTACTGCCGAATCACCTACAGAAATATTTGCCTATGATACAAGCGATAATGGAAACGGGTCGGATGTGTGGGTGAGGTTTAATGCAGCATCAGCACAACAATCCATTAGCGAATACAGGGTGATAATGATCCCTGAAGGATTTGGCTCTTTTTCACTTGAGGAGGCTAATTTATTAAGTGATGATAGATATACTGTAGTTCAACAAAATGGTTCAGCATGGTACCAAACCAGTCTTGATGTAAACATGACTGATGTAAACGGAAATGCAATTCAGCAAGATTTTGGATATTATGTTAAAATATTATCGGTAGCTGATGGGGTTAATGCAGATGTAAACAGTCTTACCGAAAACACCCCACTTTTTTATTTGCATATACCAAACTTCCTTAAAGCAGACGAAAAAACCGTTGGCAGGGTTCTGTATTTTGATTACGAACCTGACGTGCACTTCGTATCAACCGCCCCTCCCCAAAACACAGTTTTTTTTGATTTGTTTAATGATGGTATAGCCGAGTTGTCATTTACTTTTACAGAAATAAATTACACGATTTTTTCTGAGTACTGGTTAAATATGAGTGCGTGTTCTGGTACGATGATAATGCCATCAAAACTTGTGGGGGAAACTTGTATTTCTCCATATAATTACTGGAGTTCTGCTAGTGTGGAAATGGCTTACTACTATGGCGGTGATAATTCCCAATATGGTTTATGGCTTGGGAGTCCTGGTTATCTCGGCATGAAAATGCAAAAAGATGGCGATACACTTTATTGTTGGTTAAATATGAGTGCAAACACGGGCAGTGTTACCATTTATGATGTTGCCGTATTTAATATGAAAACTATTGGTGTTCCAGAATTTGAAAGTCAATCTAATGAGATGCTTCAAATTGTACCCAATCCATTTGGGAATATTTTGAATATACAATTTGATTTACCACTCAAAACAAAAGGTGAAGTCAGGGTACTTAATGCAAATGGTGCTGTGGTTTATTCAAGGGATTTGCTTCATGGCTTATCCTCAAAAAGTATAGATATGTCCAATCATCCTTCGGGCATTTATTTCGTGATTTTTAATGATGGAATTTCAAACCGTTTTTATAAGGCCATTAAGAAATAGGAAAAGGAATTATTGGAGCAAGAACATTTTATCATTTCATCATTTTATCATTTCATCATTACCTTATTAAAAAACCAATGTAAAAACCGTCCCCTCACCCTGCTTCGATCGTACAGATATTGACCCCTTATGCAGGTGCATGATTTGACGTGAAAGGCTCAAACCAATGCCCGACCCATGTTTTTTGGAGGTAAAAAATGGCATAAATATCTTATCTAAAATATCAGGTTTGATGCCGTAGCCATTGTCACGGATTTCGATTTTTATCCTACTATTCCTTTCATGTGCAAACATTGCTATGATCGGATTTTCCTGATCCTTAACAGCATCAACAGCATTAAGCAAAAGGTTTATCAGTACCTGGTCGATGAGGTCGGGGTCGGCAGTTACCATCAGGTCATTGGGGCTGATTTTGTAACTACAGTCAATGTTTAATTCATCAATTTTTGGTTTAAGCAGAAGTTCTGCATTTTCGAATACCTGCAACAACTTAATATACCTGAAATTTGGTTTTGGGATCCTGGTAAGGTTCCTATAAATTTCCACAAAATTCAATAAACCCTGGCTACGCTTTTCGATGGTTGCAAGGGCGCTGCCAATATTTTCAACATCCTCTTCATCCAGCTCATTCAACCTTACCTTTTCGTCCTCTTCGGTAAGCAACATGCCCTGAACTGTTCCCGCCAACGATGAAATTGGGGTAATCGAATTCATGATTTCATGAGTCAGTACCCGGATGAGTTTTTGCCATGATTCGATTTCTTTTTCCTCCAATTCGTTGTGGATATTTTGCAGCGAAATCAAAGTATAGTCTTCATTGCGCATCCTGAATTGTGTAGCATTTACAGCCAGTTGCAATAATTCGTCATTAACAAACACCTTGAGTAACATGTTGTCTCCGGCACGCATTTTCATCAGCCTATCGGGCATGTCACTGTCAATCTTTTTTAGATCCAGGATGTTTTTCAGGTGTTTGATTCCCAGCAGGGAACCAATAGCTTTGTTATATTGGTCAACCTTGCCATTGGGTTTAAAAACGATCATACCAATATTTACATGCTGCAAAACGGTAAGTAAATAGTTGAGGTGTTCTTCTTTTTCGGAACGGTATTTCCTGAACTCCACAATTACATCGTTGAAGGCATTGTTCAGTTCCTCGAAACTTTTACCCAGCCCTGTTTCGGTAAACGAACTGGAAAAATCGGCATGGCGGATACTTTGTAGGAAGGATGTTAGTTTTCGGTTGGTTTGTTCAACGTACATTACAAGGGCATAAGCCTGGTAAAGGATCAGCAATCCCAGGATAAAAGCACTTACGGTATATTGGGTATTGTTAAATAAAAACACCAGCAACACAACCGAAGCAACCAGGATAATTACACGGATAAGTACGTTGAGCCGAAAGCTTTTAAAGACCATATTTTTCTATTCTTCGGTAAAGTGAAGCACGTGTCAGGCCAAGTTCTTTAGCCGCTTTGCTAATATTGCCACCATGTTTATCAATCACCTTTCTTATCAATAACCTCTCAGTTTCTTCAAGATTATAGGTTTCCGGTTCTGCATTCTCTCCGCCATCGTCAGTTTGCGACAAGAAAAAATCGGCCGGCTGCAAAATATTCGACTCGCTCATGATCACAGCACGTTCCACAGCATGTTGCAGTTCCCTGATGTTTCCGGGCCAGTGGTGCTTTTCGAGTCTTTTAAAAGTGGAGGCATTGATCCGCTTGAGCGGCATTTTATACTTTTTGCAATATATTTGTAAAAAATGCTCGACTAACAAAGGGATGTCGTCTATCCTGTCGCGTAGCGGTGGTATTGTTATTTCAACGGTATTGATCCTGTAAAGCAAATCCTGCCTGAACTTGTTTTCTTTTACCATTTGATAGAGCGGCATGTTTGTGGCACAAATAAGGCGAACATCAATATTGACCTCTTTGTTGGTTCCAAGCCTTACCACTTTGCGGCTTTGTAGTACACTGAGCAACTTCGATTGGAGGCTGAAAGTAAGATTGCCTATCTCATCGAGGAAAATTGTACCTTTCGAGGCGGCCTCAAACCTGCCTGCGCGATCCTCTTTGGCATCGGTAAAAGCACCTTTTTTAAAACCGAACAACTCACTTTCAAAAAGACTTTCGCTGATGGCACCAAGGTCAACGCTGATAAAAACATCTTTGCCCCGTTTTGAGGCCTTATGAATGGCACGTGCAATCAACTCCTTACCGGTTCCGTTTTCACCAAGGATCAAAACATTGGCATCGGTGGCAGCAACTTTTCTTACTGTTGACATCACCTGACGCATGGCCTGGGAGGTGCCAATTAAGTCACCCCAGGCCAAATCCTGATCAGCGATAAGTACTTTTTGCTTGGTTTTTAAATCTTCGAGTTCCTGCTTGGAACTCCTCACTTTCAGGTTTGCCTGAATGGTGGCCAGTAATTTCTTATTGTCCCAGGGTTTAAGGATAAAGTTTGTTGCCCCCTCTTTGATGCCCTGTACAGCCAATTCGATATCGCCATAACCTGTGATAAAAATTACAACAGCCGCCGGGTCGATTTCCAAAATTTTATTGAGCCAGTAAAAACCCTCCTTGCCACTGGTGGCATCCCTCGAAAAATTCATGTCGAGAAGGATGACATCATAGTTTTCCATTCGGAGTAGGTTGGGGGTGTTTTCGGGGTTTTTCTCGGTATGAACAATTTTGATGTGCTGTTTGAGGAACAATTTTGCAGCCAATAGCACATCCTGGTCATCATCCACAATTAAAATTTTCGCATCTGCTTTATCCATATTTTTTAAGTTTAGCGTTCTGAGTTGCGTGTTTTGCGTTTCGCGTTGCGGGTTCAAAATAGTATTAGTAAATAAACATCCAACGTCCATCATCGAACACCTAACTTCCAACTCATTTTTATAACTCCGCTAAATTAACAAGAATGTTCGTATGTGTACAAAAAATTGAACGGATTTGAACAAATTTTTATTTCCATACACCCCTAACAATTCCTTGCTATTGTTATTCAATGCATTACGATTAATGGCATAGTATTAGCGAATGCGGCAACCGTAAAATGAGATGTTATGGATAGAATTATCGAGAAGAAGAAGTGGACTCTAAAAAAGATTCTGACTATTGTATTTGCTGCGGCATTTGGTTTTTTCATTATCTACCTGCTGTTTTTCAGAGATAAGCAGAGCAAGCTTTATGTTAACAAGGAGCAACTGTCGGTTGCCGAAGTAAAACTGGACCGTTTCCAGGAGTTTATCCCTACTGATGGCGTGGCATATCCCAAAACCACAATTTATATTGATGCGGTGCAGGGAGGTTCTGTAGAGCGGGTTTTTGTTGAAGATGGTGCCAACTTAAAAAGAGGTGACACAATCCTGAAATTGGTAAATGCTGATATGGAATTGAGATACATGGACCAGGAAACCAGGATGTATGATGCTATCAATAACCTCCAAAACTCGAAAGTGAACTTCGAGAGGAGTAAATTTACAAGGCAATTGGATATAGTGAATTTGATGTCGCAGATAGACAGGGTGAAAATCGATTTTGAGCGAAAGCAGCAGTTGCATGAACAAGCGTATATTTCGGAACAGGAGTTTGAGGATGCCCAGCGGGACTATGATTTAACCATGAAACAACTAACTATTTCCTTGGAACTTCAACGTCTCGATTCAGTGTCGATGGTGGAACAAACCAGACAGATTGATAATTCTATCGACCGGATGCACAATAACCTGGACTTGCTCAATAAAAATCTACAAAACCTTTTTATTAAATCTCCGGCAAACGGAAAATTATCTTCGTTTAGCGTAGAAATTGGTGAAACCACTTCGGCAGGTGAACATCTTGGTCAGATTGACATGATGGAGGACGGGTTCAAACTCAGGGCAAACATCGACGAGCGCTACATCTCCACGGTTTATATCGGGCAGACGGCGGAGTTTGATTTTGCAGGAAAAACGTACCACCTCGAGATTATGAAAATATATACTGATGTTACCAATGGATCTTTTCAAGTTGACCTCCAGTTTACTGGCGATGAGCCTGAGCCCAAAGGTTTGAAACGGGGACAAACCGTTCAACTCAGGCTTCATTTTAGTAGTCCGAGGGATGCCGTAATTGTTAAACGTGGTGGGTTTTTCCAGGAAACTGGTGGAAACTGGATTTATGTTGTTGATGCATCCAATGACTTTGCGTCGAAACGTAACATCAGGTTGGGCAGGCAAAACACCAATTACTACGAAGTGATGGAAGGCCTTGA
>Ga0075111_1000684_pt1 | contig 15566 bp, 11 predicted proteins | sample AntAceMetag02UKK_FD_69787 | JGI IMG/M metagenome (GOLD analysis project Ga0075111, IMG submission 69787) | Saline lake microbial communities from Ace Lake, Antarctica - Antarctic Ace Lake Metagenome 02UKK | ecosystem: Environmental > Aquatic > Non-marine Saline and Alkaline > Saline | place... | reverse complement strand
TTTTTTGCAAAAGTAGGGTAAATGGAGATTCTATTTTACAATAGATTTTTTAACAATTTAGACACCATTCTAAATCATTTTACATCTAAAATATTTAGTTTTGTAGTATCTAAAAAATGATTGACATCATGTTGCATATTTCAGCTTACCAACGACATTTTTATGCCCTGTTAATTGCGATCCTAATTCTATCTAGCGCTAAAGCACAGGATACTTCAACGATTCATGGAACTATTATTTCACAAGAAACCGGTAAAGCAGTTAGCCAGGCCGAAGTAATCCTGAACCCTGGCATTATCGGCACAGTGACTGATGATAAGGGAAATTTTGAATTTAATGGTCTTGACGCCGGGGATTATGAAATAGAAGTTATTCATCTTGGTTGCAAAAGTTACCATGAGAAAATCAAGCTTGGGCAGGGTGAACGGAAATTCATCAAGGTTGCTCTTGAAAAAGATATTCAAAACATTTCAGGGATTGAAATCATTGACCAGTCCTTCAAGTGGGAACCTTATAAAAAAGAGGTAGTGGAGCAAGCTGATATCGAAAGCCTGCCGGCCCGTGACCCAGGGGAGTTCCTGCGCAGGGAGCCCAATGTTGCAGGCATTCGCAAAGGTGGAGGAAATATCGACCCGGTGGTGCGGGGATTTAAGTTTTCGCAACTGAACGTGCAAACCAACACCGGGCAGAAGATTGAAGGGGGTTGCCCCAACCGCATGGATCCGGCCACTTCGCATATTGATGTGAACGACATCAGCCGGATTGAAATCATTAAAGGCCCCTATGCACTTAGGTATGGTCAAAGCTTTGGAGGGGTTATCAATCTGGTTACTGAAAAAGCCAAACCCTACGAAAAATTTGAGCTTCACGCCAAAGCACTGATGGGGTTTGAAAGCAACTGGAATGGCAACAAGCAGCATATTGGCATCAATGGCGGGAGCCAGACTATTTATTTTGCCCTTGCAGGAAACCATCAGGAGTATGGAAATTACACTGCTGGAAATGGTGAAACGATTCCCTCCTCCTTTAAAAAGTACAACTACTCGGCTGAACTGGGTATCGCCCCTGCTGAAAAGCACAAATTGCTATTTACTTACAAAAACTCCAATGGAAGGGATATTAATTTCCCGGCCCTGCCCATGGATGAACGCAAGGACGAAACGCAATTGATGTCGGCCAATTATCATTATTTGAATCAAGGGGGCACACTTCGTACAGTAGATGCCAAAGTTTATTTTTCGGATGTGAACCATGAGATGGACAATAAATGGCGCCCCTTTTCTGATACGGTGGTTGCCGTTTCGACTATCAATGCTACGAACGCCGGTGGACGAGTGGACTTTGGCCTGGGCAACGACAAATATCGTCTGCATGTGGGGGCTGATTTTGAAGATATTTTTAAAGATGGCCAGCGTGTAAAAACCCTGATTATGCAGCCTAACCTGCCGGTAAAAACTGAAGCTCTTTGGAGCAATGCCAAAATCCAAAACCTGGGTTTCTTCGCCGAGTACAAACGGCAGCAAAGACAAAAGCTGGAATGGGTGCTTTCGGGAAGGCTGGACATGAACAAAGCAAGTTCTGAACCCATGGAATTAAAAGACATAAAGGGAATGGAAATGTACTACAACGACACCACCGATTCAGATTTTGTGAATTTCAGCATCAGTGCCGGGATGACCTACCGATTCACAAAGAAGTTATCGCTGGACTTTGCCCTGGGACGTGGTGTCCGTAGCCCTGACATGACCGAAAGGTTTATCATTTTGCTACCTGTTGGCTACGATGATTACGACTATCTGGGCAATCCACAACTCAAGCCCGAGAATAATCAACAAGCCGACCTTACCCTGAATTATAATCATGAAGACCTGGGGCGAATTTCGTTGAATGGATTTTATTCGTGGGTAACAGATTACATCACCGGCATAAAAGTTCCGCCTTCCGAAGTTATGCCCCAATCAAAAGGCGTTTTGGGTGTAAAGAAATTCGAGAACATCGACAATGCTTATTTATATGGATTTGAATTTTCATGGTTTACACCAGCAAAATATCGGTATGGTGGTAGTCTGACAACTGCTTATACTGCGGGCAGAAATCCTGAAGCCATTAAATACATTTTTGAAGACGGGCAGGTTGTGGGTTCGGAAACTGTGAAAAATGATCCCCTGCCTGAGATACCGCCACTTGAAGTAAACCTCAGGGCGCATTGGTATTTCTTTGATAATGCTTTTAAACCGGAAATTCACCTTCGGATGGTTGCCGCACAAAACCGGATTTCTGAAGCTTACGATGAACTTTCAACACCGGGTTTCTTCACCGCAGGGATCAATCTCAGTTACAAGTTCAATCAATACCTCACCATGGCCGGTGGCGTGACCAATATTTTTGATGTAGATTATTATGAACACCTCAACCGTAGGATAATTGGTTCCGATGCACCATTGTATGAACCGGGAAGGATTTTTTATTTGAATGTGATGGTGAATTTCTAATTTGGAAATTTGCTGATTTGAAAATTTGGAAATGAGCTAATTTGGAGATTAAACAATTATGGAATTTAGAAAGTCAGGGTTTGACTTATGCAATAGCGTAGGACAAACCTCAGGCCATTAGTCCAAAGTTACTAACCAGAGTCAAGCCCTGACTTCATAAACCAGTAAAAATAAACAACATGAAATACAATCTTATCATCATGGCAATACTTGGAATTTTCCTTTTTTCAGCTTGTGAAAAACGTGAGGAAAAATCGGTAAAATACATTGCCACTAACGCTATATCCGATTACAACATCAGCTACCGTCTTCCTACTGGCGAGTTAATAAGCGAAACCATCTCAGCAGCCAGTATGCAGGACCAATGGACTTACTCCTTTATTGCTGATCAAGGGGATATAGTTTACGTTTCGGGAAGCTACAAAGACATCAATTCCGGTTTGAATATCCGCATCCTGGTTGATGGGAAAGTTTATAAACAAGGTTCAAGCATTGGCGATACTGTGAAGTTTGTTACGGTTTCGGGGGTGGTGCCTTATGAGTAGAAGCGAGGGGAAGGTATAAGGTATTAGTTGAAAAGGTATAGGTAAAACAGGTAGATAAGGGGAATAGGGTGGATAAGGGATATAGTGACCTGGAAGGCTTGCCGGAAAACTAAACCTAAAGTTTTCGATATCTTACATCTTCAGAGAAACAAAACCTTCCAGGTGGGGTGGTAAAAATTAATTTTCAATAAATGGATATTCCGATTTTTCAGCACTTTAAAATTTGTCCAAAAAAGTGCTTTCCCCCCCCCCAATTTCTAAATATCTTAAAGGTGTTATGTGAATAGATTTCTCCCTTTGGTCGAAATGACAAAGTAAAGTTTATTGGGCTGGGGGAAAGGGAAAACGGGCGCGGAGCGCCCGCTTTCCCTTTCCCTACAATATATTCATGAGCTTTGTCATTTCGATGGATCTGCCAGCTGGCGAAGACTGAGAAATCTATCTTTACGAAAATGATATTCTGATGAAAGGAAAGTTGAAGAGGAAAATAAAAAAAATAGGACGAAGAAGTAAAATACAGATTTAACGCCCCACCTTCCAGGTCTTTTGTGTTTGACCAGTTTTTATTACCGTCAAAAAATATTCCTTCAGAAATTCGGTTAACTATTTATCATGAGGAATCCCAATAATATTATTATAGCAACATTGACGTTGATTTGTTGCACCGTAATGATGATTGCATCATGCGATAAAACAGATACACCTGCTGAAGGTGAAAATGGAAAAATCATTCTTCATTTTAGTCACTACAATGATGGTGAGCCCCTGGAATTTGATACCATGAAATATACCAATGCCGCCGGAAATAATTACCTGGTCAACGAAATACAGTATTTCATCTCCGATATTAAACTTCACAAAACTGATGGAAGTATAAAACTGATAGATGATTGGGATGACATCCATTACGTGGATACAGATATAGAAAGCACCCAAAGCTGGCAGGTTTACGACCCGATAGGACCAGGCGATTACGAGAAGATCAGTTTTACTTTTGGTATTTCTGAGGAAAAAAACCAGTCGTTGATGTTTTTGAACCCGCCGGAGCGTGACATGTTCTGGCCCGAATTTTTGGGCGGAGGTTACCATTATATGAAACTCAATGGTAAGTGGCTGGCTGATGATGAAATAGTAAAGCCCTTCGATTTCCATTTGGGTATTGGGCAGATATATTCAGGTGGAGTGATAGAACCAGATTCCATTACAGCTTTTGTACAGAATTATTTTGAAGTGGAACTGCCGGCGTCATCTTTTTCAATTTCTGATGGAGAGACAATTAATTTCGAAATCATAATGAATATTGAAAACTGGTTTCAGGACCCTAACACATTTAACCATGACGAATGGGGTGGCGACATTATGCAAAAACAGGACGCAATGAAATTGGGATGTGAGAATGGGCAGGAGGATGTGTTTAGTATTTACCAGGTGTTTATAGTTGAAAACTAAATTGGAAAGTCAATGAATTGTGAAACTGGAAAAATGGAAAGTTGGAAAAATGGAAAGTCATTAGTGACTTTATGGCTTCAATTGCTGTCTCCTTTTCTATTGACCCTGCTTTCTTTTTCATCCTGCAACAAACCCGTCTGCAGCGAACCTTTCGAGCCTACTCCCTACGAAATTGAAATTCCATATGGCTTCCCTACCCAACTAAATGTCCCCGAAGACAACCCAATGACTGTAGGAGGTGTTGAGTTGGGACGGACTCTATTTTACGATGGCCGCCTCAATGGCCGCACACACCCTGATTCGTTGATGAGTTGCTCTACCTGCCACCGTCAGGAAAATAGTTTTGAAGTTGGTGTTGCCCGCCCCCATCCATTTGGCGTTACCGGAAAATCGACCCACCACGCCATGCTTCCCATGATTAACCTGGTGTGGAACCCTGGCCATTTTGGTTGGAATGGTAGCGTTGGTTCAATCGAGGAAGATGTGCTGGGCGTTATAAGTGACCCGTCGGAATTTGATTCTTCACCGGAAAAGGTGGTCAACACCATTAAAAGTATTCCCGGCTACGAAGCGTTATTTGTAAATGCATTTGGTTCTAAAGAAATAACCATCGATAAAATTGCAAAAGCCATTGCCCAGTTTGTGAGGACACTCATTTCGGCCAATACTAAATTTGATAAATACTTGCAAGGGCAGGTACAGCTTAGCCCGGAGGAATTGAGGGGCTTTGTTTTGTTTACCACCGAAGAAGGTGCTGATTGTTTTCATTGTCATGGGGGCTATGGTAATCCGCTATTTACTACCAATAAATTTTACAACAATGGCAAGGATTCCGTTTTCACCGATCCCTATGACCGTTATTTTATTACTGGCGACCAAATGGACAAAGGTGGGTACAAGGCCACAACGCTTCGCAATATCGAATTTACCGGCCCCTACATGCACGATGGCCGTTTTGAAACTTTGGAAGAAGTCATCGAATTTTATTCACACGATCTCATCAATACCCCACAAATTGACCCACTGATGCATCACATCGCCAATGGTGGTATCCAACTTACACCCAATGAAAAATCGGATTTGATGGCGTTTATTAAGACATTGAGGGATGAGGAGTTTTTGAGCAATCCTGATTTTGGAAAGCCATTACTTTTTCCGGATGATAACTCACATTAAGGTGTACCAAAATATTATTACATTTGTTATTATTAATCATTTAAAGCCTGGAATGATTTAAAATGAAATACAATGAACTACACAGTTAAAATTAATACATCTGACAAAAAATCTGAAAGCATAATCAATTTATTGAAGGAATTGTCGGACGACTATTCTTTCATCAATATTTATGAGGACGAAACCGAATTATCGAAGGAGATGGAAAATGAGTTGGATTTGAGATATCAGTATGTACTTAAAAACCCTGAAGAAGGTAAGAGCTGGGAGGAAGTAAAAAAAAGCCTCACTAGTTTATGAAAACCTACCGCTTGATCGTCAATCCCTTTGCTGAATTGGATTTACATACGGCAAAAGATTGGTACGAGTTGAAAAAGCCTGGCCTGGGCGATGAATTCGTTAAAGAAATTGATAATACAATCCTACGAATAACAGAAAATCCATATCAATTTGGTTTTGCAAAAAAGAAAACTCATCGTGCAGTTGTCAAACGATTCCCTTATAGTATTTTTTACATCATAACAAACGACCTGATTACTGTATTTGCCATATTCCACTTTAGCAGAAATCCTAAAACCTGGAAAGGTCGCATAAAATAAAAGTCAAACCCTTCCGATAATTACACTTCAGTCTGGAATTCATTATTATATTACCCTTCGGCATGTTACCACATGGTAAGTTACCACATGGTAAGCTCAAGATAAAATTATCACCTTGATTACTCCGGTATCGGTTGCCCTTCAATCCAGGGTGCACCGGCTTCCATCAATTGAAGTTCAAGTGCAGGTATTTGATTGAAACGGATATCTTCCAAGTTTGCTTTAATTACCAAAAACTCCTCTTCAGCAATTTCAAAACTTCGCAGATGGGCCGGTGTGGGGCCATAAGTTGAACCGGAAGTTCCTGAAATGGCATAACCGAGCCTGTCACTAACTGTAGGATTTTCCAATTCGCCAATATCTTGTTTGGAGCGGTTACCATTTAATTCCTCATCCAATTTGTGCAATTCCTGCTTTACATTCCATAGCTCATTTTCAAATGCGTCATTAGGCACTTTTACTTTTGTTAGGGCTACACGCATTGCATCAACACGTTTGTCGGCATTTCGCAAAGCAATGGAGGCAGCCGATGTAGAAGCAATGATATCTTCCAATTCTCTCCAGAAAACTGCAACTTCATCAGGAGTTGAACCTTCAAGCGCACCTTCATATAGTTGCCCGACTAAAAACTCTACAGGCCCGGCAAGTATGGTAGTTGCGCCATCTTCCAATTTTGTCAAGGTCATCGAATAGATTCCGGGAGCAGCCATAAATCCCGTAGCATCAAGCGACCTTTCCGCCCTATCAATATTAATTGCCCTGGTAGAAGAATACTTTAAATCCCAGGCTACACGGTGTATTCCTTTGCTTGTGGGTCCATCAATCCTGCGAATGATATTGCCATCAGCATCTTTTATGATAAGAATAACTTTTGGCTCTTCCTGTCGGCGTTCGGTCTCCAGTTCATCCCATCCGGGGAATGGAATACTTTTATTTTCCTTGTTCAGTTCGGCTTCTTCTTTTTTCCTTTCGGCAGCTTTGGTTGAAAGGCCATCGCCTAAATAGTAGGTAAACTCAGCACCAAAAGGCGGATTGGGCGCAGCAAAGTTAAAAGCACCCTGAGGGCCTTTTTCGCCAAACGAAACTACCGGACGTGGAATGTACCACCAGGCATCGCGTACCGGAAATACGGTAGCCTCGTCTTTGAGTTGGGCTTCCGAAACCAAACGTAGTGGGCTGTAATCGTCAAGAATATAAAACCCCCTACCAAAAGATGCACCTACCAGATCGTTTTCCCTTCGTTGTATTGCCAGGTCGCGGAAAGCAATAGTTGGAGCACCTGAAACTTTTACCCATTTTTCGCCACCATCAACAGTAAAATATATTCCAAATTCAGTACCCACAAACAACAGTGATTTATTTACATGATCCTGAACAATCCGCCAAACCAAAGTCCGTTCCGGTAAATTGTTTTTTATAGATTTCCAACTTTTTCCTTTATCAGTACTTTTTAGAATATAAGGATTGAAATCGCCAAACTTATGGTTATCAAGAGCAATGTAAACTGTCGATTCATCAAAAAGGTCGGCCTTAATATCATTTACATAAGCAGTTCCAGGAATATCGGGCAAGGAGCCCACTTCAATTTTCTTCCAGTTTTCGCCACCATCTTCAGTTACCTGGATAATGCCGTCATCGGTTCCGATGTAAATCAAACCTTCCTTAATTGGGGACTCTGCAATAGATGTAATGGTATTGTATTTCGACATGGCGACAAAATCCCAGGCAGCATCCCAGCTCCAGGTTTTATCCATCAAGGGCAATTCTATTCTTTCCTGATTTTTGTTTGTTAGGTCACCTGAGATAGCAGTCCAGCTATCACCCCGGTCATCAGATCGCCACATGCGTTGCGATGCATGGTAAATCCTTGTTGGGGAATGAGGGCTGACCAAAATCGGCGCATCCCAGTTATAGCGTTCCGGCTCTTCACCAGCTTCAGGCTGAGGTTTGATAAATATTACTTCTCCAGTAGTTCGATCAATTCTGTTTAAGTTGCCTTGTTGCCATTGTGCATACATGATATCGGGATTTCCCGGTTCTGTTGCCGGCTGGTGTCCATCAGCCCCAAGTACGAGAAACCAATCTTCAGTTCTTATACCATGCCTGTTGTCGGTACGTGAAGGGCCACCCTGTGTGCTATTGTCCTGGGTGCCGCCGTAAATATTGTAAAAAGGCTTCGCATCGTCGAGTGCAAGTTTGTAAAATTGCGTGAGTGGCAGGTTGGGCATAAAGCGCCAATTCACAGCATTATCGAAACTTTCGTACAAACCTCCATCGGTGCCAACCAATAAATAATCAGGGTCATCTTCGCGGAAAGCAATAGCATGGTTATCGGAATGTTTGTGTTCCTCAGACAAGCGTTTAAAGGTTTTTCCGCCATTTTCTGAAACCTGGATGCGAACATCCATCAGGTAGATCTTATCAAAATTATGAGGGCAGGCATACAATTCCTGGTAATAGTGCGGGCCGGTGCCACGTGCAACAGCCTCCGACATATTTACCCAGCTTGATCCGCGATCGGATGAACGGAAGACACCACCATCGCGCCTGAACAATTCGATGGCAGCATAAACTACATCCGGATTTTGTGGAGAAATCGCCAATCCAATTTTTGCCATATCTCCAGCGGGTAAACCTGATGTTAATTTCTCCCAGGTTTCGCCACCATCGCTTGAACGGTGAACGCCCGATCCCGGTCCACCACCCATGTAGGATGCAATGTTCCGTTGACGTTGCCAGGTTGCAGCATACATCCAATTAGGATTACGGGGATCGATAACAATATCAGTTACCCCAATCCATGCATCATCACCTAGGGTTTTATTCCAGGTTTTACCCCCATCAATTGATTTATATAAACCGCGCTCTCCACCCTTAGACCATAAAGGCCCCTGGGCAGCCACCCAAATGATATCTGAATTTCCGGGATGGACAATGATTTTGGAAATGTGTTCAGATTCCCTCAATCCCATATTTTCCCAACTTGTCCCACCGTCTTTACTTCGATAAAGCCCATCGCCGTATCCTACATGGCGGCCACCAACGTTTTCGCCTGTGCCTACCCAAACTACATGCGGGTTGTTGGGGTCGATAGCAACACAACCTATAGAGTAGGAGGGTTGACTATCGAAAATTGGAGTCCAGGTTACGCCTGCATTAACTGTTTTCCACACACCACCTGAGCCCACCGCAATATACCAAAGGTTTTCGTCATCAGGATGGATTGCAATATCGGCAATTCGGCCCGACATAAGGGCAGGCCCAATACCACGCAGCTTCATTTCGGCAAAGGTAGTCGTGTTAAGTAAATCAGTTGTGTCAGCAACATCTTTCTGCGAAAAAGCAAAGTTGAACATGAAAAAAGTGGTAGTAAAAATCAGAAAACGTGTGGCAAGTTTTGGCATCATTAAAAGCTCCTCAATAGTTAAATTAGTTCGGTAATTCTGTCGATATCGATATAGTATAAAAAACACTCCAGCCGTGAAAAAGTTTAATCTCGCTGGAGATGAAATAAATTAGGGTGTAAAAATATAATTCTTGGCTAAATTTTCAGCAAAAGGACAAAACAAATTTATTTGCTTTGTGTGCACAAAGATGCTGCCCTTGCATATATCAACCCTGAGAATAATGTTTGCTATTTTTTGAATGTGACTTTTCAAAATGGACGGATATGCAGGAAAATTGTTATTGAATGATAAAAAAAGCCACCTTCATAAATGGTGGCTTTTGCTATTATGTAATTCTACCTAAAGTAGAATAATGACTTTGTAATTGATCTGGTACTAATCAAATCTTCTCTTTCTTTTCTTTCTGGCACCATCAACCCTTTTAGTAAATTCCTTTTTCTCCTCGGCATCTTTTCCCTGGGCCAATTCAACAGCAATACGGCTTCCCCTGAAATAGGTTTCCTGGTTAAGTGATTTGATCAGTTTTTTAGCATGGGCACTTTTAACCTCGAAAAACGAAAACTTTTTCATCAGGTCGATGCGGCCAACTGGAATTTTAGGCCCGTCCACATTTTTATTTATCACTTCAATTAAGCCGTTTGGAACAAGGCCATCCATTTTTCCAAGATTGATAAAAATACGCGTGTAGCCTGATTCGGCATTACCATCGGAATCTCCTCTTTGCCTTGATCTTCTGTCTGATCCTCTATCGCCACGTTCGCCTCTATCGCGCCGGCTACCGCGTTCGCCACGATCACGATCTCTACGACCTCCACGATCATCTTTTGGTTCACTTAAATCATCGGCATCACGGTAGTAATCCAAAAATCGATTGAATTCCAAAGAGACGAAATGTTTGATCAGTTCCTCTTTATCCAGCCATTCCAGTTTTTTATAAATTACCGGCAAATAGGTATTGATTTCGGAGTGGTCGATTTCCACATTTTCCATTTTGTCGATGAAGGCGAACAGCTGCTTTTCGCAAATCTCACGTCCTGAGGGCATGGTGCTCTTGATGAACTTTATCCCCAGAAGTTTTTCAATTTGTGTAACAGCATATTTTTCACGCAGGTGGGTAATGGCTATTGAAATTCCGGCTTTGCCAATACGGCCAGTTCTTCCACTACGGTGGGTATAAATCTCTTTTTCATCGGGCAGGCTGTAGTGGATTACGTGGGTCAGGTCGTTTACATCCAGTCCGCGGGCTGCAACATCGGTAGCCACAAGCAAGCGGATATTTCTGATCCTGAATTTCTGCATCACATAATCGCGCTGGGGCTGCGATAAATCGCCATGCAAGGAATCGGCATTGTAGCCATCCTGGATCAGTTTATCGGCAATTTCCTGCGTTTCGCGACGGGTACGGCAAAAAACTATCCCGTAAATCTCAGGATAGAAATCGGCAAGCCTTTTAAGGGCATGGTATTTATCCTTTGCATGGACGGTATATAAAAGGTGCTTTACATTTTCGGCGCCTGCGCCCCGTGTTCCGGCAACAATTTCTACCGGGTCGGTCATGTATTTGTTGGCGATGCGTTGTATTTCTTTAGGCATGGTTGCCGAAAATAACATTGTATTCCTGTCTTTAGGAATTCCTGAAAGTATATCGTTAATATCATCCAGGAAACCCATGTTCAGCATTTCATCTGCTTCGTCAAGCACTACCCTGAAAACATTTGAAAGATTTGCAGCTTTTCGCGACATGAGGTCCTTTAACCTTCCCGGAGTAGCTACAATAACCTGCACACCACGTTTCAGTTCATTAAGTTGGCCAACAATATTTGCCCCGCCATAAACAGCCAGCACCCGTAGGCCATCCACATATTTTGAGTAGTTTGTTAAATCCTTTGCAATCTGCATACAGAGTTCGCGTGTAGGGCTGAGGATTAAAACCTGTGGTTTTTTGACCCTGACATCTACCTGGTGGATGATGGGTAATCCAAAAGCCGCGGTTTTACCTGTTCCGGTTTGCGCCAGACCAACAATGTCAACGTTTTTTTCGAGCAGTATGGGGATTACTTTTTCCTGGATGGGCATGGGTTTCTCGAAACCCAGTTCAGTGATTGCCTTTAAAATATCTTCCGACAATCCTAATTCTTCAAATGTCATTTGTAAAGTATGAGGTTAATGTTTGTGCTTTTGGCAGCGTCTGCCATGGATTTCCGATAGTCGTGATATTGCACACATAGGAAAAGAAGGTTGATCCGCTTGTCAAAATTCACGATTTATGGCGGCAAAGGTACGCTTTCTTTTATCATAGCATAAAAATGAATGACTTTCAAATGCTTACAGGAAAAAGTTTGGAGTTTGGAGTTGGGAGTTGGGAGTGTTTAGAGTTTGGTGTATATTGAATTAATTCCAACTCTGTCAGGTTCTCCTACGTCGAACTCTGACGAGGTCTTATAAATACAAGACCTGACTGAGTTGCAGACCAGTCAGAGTCTATTTAATAAAATCAGTTATTTATTTAGCAATACTGTCATTTATTGTCATTTAGCTACGCTGTCAGATGTTGTCATTGGGTCTCGCCGTCATTAGCTATTCTGCCATCCATACGGACCCATACGGGCTAACTTCGTGTCGCAAGTTTTGTTGCAATATTATCAACGACAACAGCTACAACTCATGACCATCAATGACTACCAATGACCATCAATGACCATGGATGACTTTTTATTGAAAAATGATTCTAATTTTATCAAATCCATCAACCACCCAAATAGTTTTAAAACTAGTTAAATACAATACCCAATGACAATTGTTAAAGATTTTGCAGGCTCTTTCTGGCCTCTTCAAACTCCGTCAATATTTCTTCTATAATTTCACGTGCAGGTTTAATTTCATCAATCAAAGCTGAAACCTGCCCGATTTCCATTTCTCCTTCATCGGTGTTGCCATCAAACATTCCAAGTTTGGCGCGACCATGGCCCAGGTGGTTTTTGATTTCTTCAATTGAAGCACCCCTTTTTTCCATCTCTTCAACTTCACCAAGGAATTTGTTCCTAATCAAACGTACAGGAACTACCTGCTTCAAAGTGAGTTTGGTGTCGCCATCTTTTGCAGTAACAATTTTTTGTTTGAAAACAGGATGTGCAGATGATTCAGTGGATGCAGCAAAGCGACTCCCCACTTGTACACCATTGGCACCAAGGGCAAAAGCGGCCAGCATCTGACGACCGGTACCAATTCCTCCTGCAGCGATTAAAGGAAGATTTACTGTTTTGTGGATTAATGGAATTAAGTTCATTGTTGTTGTCTCTTCAAAACCATTATGCCCACCAGCTTCGAAACCTTCGGCAACGATGGCATCCACACCAGCTTCCGCAGCTTTCAGGGCAAACTTGGTGTTGGCAATAACATGGGTCACGGTGATGCCATGTTCCTTGAAAAGTGAGGTGTATTTTTTCGGGTTTCCTGCCGAAGTAAAAACAATCTTCACTTTCTCACGTAAAACTATTTCGATGATTTCATCCATTTGGGGATAAAGCAAAGGCAGGTTTACACCAAAAGGTTTATCAGTAGCTTTTTTGATTTTTGAGATATGTTCTTCAAAAGTTTCAGGATGCATGGATCCGGCACCAATTAAGCCCAACCCACCTGCATTTGAAACAGCAGCGGCCAGTTCCCACCCTGAGCACCATATCATCCCACCCTGGATAATAGGGTATTTAATTTGGAAGAGTTCTGTGATTTTTGTGTTCATTGTTTTGTATTCAGAGTTCAATTTATTTTCTAAATTATGCTTAATTAATAATGATCTATGTTACCAAATCAATTATAGATTTCAACTCATTAGCCGTTATGACGTTAATTTTTGGAAAGGGGATGGTTTTTAAAACATTGAAATGTTTGTCATTATTTATTGTAGGGATTGTATGGAGTTCTGTCATGGGAGTGTAGCAAGTGCTCCATATCCTCTTGTGTCCAGTTGTTTTCTTCCCAGGATTTATCGGCCAGTTGAGTTAATTTTTCACCAAGATATTTCACAATAAGCCTTTTAATCTCCAACAAATCAAACTCATTCAATTCCCGGCTGAAAAGCTTTAGAATTTCGAGCTGGTTGTTGTTCAATGGCATTTCAAGCTGAGGATTATTCATAATTATAAAATTATTTCACGCTAAATTAACGAAAAAAATCAATACCTTATGTATCTACTTTAAGCAATTATTGAAAATAAATAATTGCTTATTGCAAAATTTGCAGACCTCTTGCAGTAATCAGTCCCTGCAGTGGCGAGATTTCCCCGTACGAACGGGACAGGCGCTCCGCTCAACATTCAATCCCCGCATAGGCGGGATTTCCCCGTACGAAAGGGACAGGCGCTTCGCTCAACATTCAATCATTCTCTCATTCTCTCATTCTATCATTCTCGCATTTTATCATTGGTTTCCCTACTCAACTATCACCATCTCATCCACAAGATGACCGGCACCGGCAAATTTATCAACGAGGAATAAAAAGTAGCGGGCATCAAGCATGATGTTGCGGCATTGGTCGGGGTCGAACATCAGGTCGCTCATGGTACCTTCCCAGCAACGGTCGAAGTTAAGGCCAATTAATTCGCCATTGGCATTGAGGGCTGGGCTGCCAGAGTTGCCTCCGGTTGTGTGGTTTGTGGCTATAAAGCAAACCGGCATCTCACCATCCTTGCCATAAATGCCATAATCTTTGTTTTCGTAAAGTTCTTTCAGTTTATCCTCAACCACATAATCGTAAATATTAGGATCTTCCTTTTCCATAATCCCTCCTAAGGTGGTTTGGTAATCGTAATAAACGGCATCACGCGGGATATAGGGTTTTACTTTGCCATAAGCAACGCGAAGTGTGGAATTTGCATCCGGATAAAAGCGCTTGGTAGGTTCCATTTCCATTTGAGCTTTCATATAAATCCGCATCATGCTATCGATTTTTGCGCCAAGCTGGGTCAATGGAGCCTGTGCATTCATGCGGTAAAAATTAATAAACTCATTGGCAAGTTGGTAGGCCGGGTCTTTTAAAATCTTTTTATATTTTGACTTCTTGTACTTCTTAAGAAAAGCCATCACTTTTTCTTCGCTGGCAAACATTGACTTGTCGTACACTTCATCGGCATACTTTTGAATATCTCCTTTGTATTTCGAATTAATCAAATCGAGCACCGGCGGCCTGTTTCCATCAGCAGCGAAAGTACGGTAGCTTTCCAGCATTTTCACAAACACCCTTTTATCAATAGGTAAATAATAGTTTTTGTAAAAATCTTTTTCACTGGAAATGACGCCATCAACTGCTTTCTGAATTTCTTCATCAGTGGCATCTTTCTTTTGCGAAAGTTGCACCAGGCTCATGGTTTGCCTTGCTGCTCTTACAATCTCGATACCTAACCCGGCCTCAACAACATAAACATATTGCATTTGTGCATCGTTGAGGGCATTATAGGTAGCATCGAATTCATCAAGTAAGCCGGCATATTTCTTTTTTTGTTCAGGAGAAGCGTTTGCCCATTCAGCAAATTCTTTTTCATAGGCTTGTTTTTTCTCAATCCCATCCAACTTCATGATGCCTTTGTTTTCGCCAATCCATTTTTTCCAACCATTTGAAAGGCCGGCATGTTTGGCCGAATATTGAATCCTGACCGCCGGATCCTGGTTCATGTAAATTTCGTAAATGTCCAGTTTCTGACGGCGTAAATCAATCCTTGCGGGATTCTGAACTTCAGTAATCATTTCGATGGCATCCGAAGGCAGGTACTCCTGTGTCCTTCCGGGAAAACCAAAAATAAAAGTAAAATCATCTTCTATTACACCTTTCACCGAAATCGGAATGGAATATAATGGTGTGTAGGGAATATTGTCTTCCGCGTATTTAGCAGGTTCATTGTC
>Ga0075111_1000679_pt1 | contig 15638 bp, 10 predicted proteins | sample AntAceMetag02UKK_FD_69787 | JGI IMG/M metagenome (GOLD analysis project Ga0075111, IMG submission 69787) | Saline lake microbial communities from Ace Lake, Antarctica - Antarctic Ace Lake Metagenome 02UKK | ecosystem: Environmental > Aquatic > Non-marine Saline and Alkaline > Saline | place... | reverse complement strand
GCTGGATTTATTGGTTCTCACCTTGCGGAAGAGGCTGTTAATCGAAATTGTATTGTTCACATAATCGATAACTTAAGTTCAGGAAAAGTAGCAAATTTAGAACATATAGACCCACAACATTTATATTTCCATGAAATGGACATTCGAGATAGGGCAAGTGTAAATGAACTGTTCCAGACCGAACAATTTGACCTAGTTTTTCATGAAGCGGCCATTGCGTCAGTGCAGAAGTCTATCTCAGAACCAGAGTATACCTACAATGTTAATGTTGTAGGTTCTCAAAATATATTTGAAGCTGCCGTGAAATCCATGGTCAAAACGGTAGTATTTGCATCCTCGGCAGCTGTTTATGGGGATGATCCAACATTGCCTAAATCAGAGGATATGTTGGTAAAGCCGGTATCACCCTATGGCGATCACAAATTACAGAATGAACGTGATGCAAATCGACTACAAGCTGAGGGGAAAACTAATTTTGTTGCTCTCAGATATTTTAATGTATACGGTCAAAGACAAGACCCCTCGAGTGAGTACTCTGGGGTCATTTCGATCTTTCTAGAGAGGATTTCAAAAGGGGAGTCGGTGACGATTTTCGGAGATGGTTTGCAGACGCGCGATTTTGTATACATAAAAGATATTGTTCAAGCAAATTATCTAGCAACTGAAACTGGGCATGATGGATTTAGAGTTTTTAATGTTGGGACTGAAAAACGGACATCTGTACGTGAATTAGCGGAGATAATTCATGATGTATACAAGAACGAACATAAAATTTATCATGAAGAAGCTCGCGAGGGTGATATTAAACACTCATATTCTAATATTAAGAAAATCCGATCTATTGGCTTTAATGTGAACTACTCTGTGCGTCAAGGTATACATGGGGTTGTGGGTGTCTCGTAACTTTTTTTGTCACATTATTAAAAATGTGGTAATATAGCTTTACCTATGATAAACGAATTGGGGGACAGCTGATTGTTTATTAAGTTTTGCACTGTTTTTTACAATATAAAGGACAACTAAATGGTAGATCAGCACGCAATAGATCGAACAAGAGTTTTAGAGTTTGTTAAAGCATATTTATATGTTGTTGAATCAAACGTTATTGAGATTTCTCACAAACGTAATACATTAAAATCCAGAGTTAAACAATTGTCACTTGTATACAAAATCCCAAAAGATTTTGCGAACTACTTATCACTGTTTTTAATGGTGACAAAATTCATTTTTGTAGAAGAGAAAGTATGGCAAGTAAATAAGACGCTACAACAGAAATTAGACCGCCCTGATTTTTTGCAAAGGAATCTTTATAAATTTTTGTTTTTTACTCGTGATTATAACGAGTATTACAAATCACCTTTAGTGTTTAATACAATATACGCAAATAATGATTTTGAAGTCATTAGAAAGCGTAGATGTGTGCTTAAAACATTGTTAATATACGTTAACGAAGAGAACGTTTCCTTTGAAAGAATATATCAAACAATTATTAAGAGATATGCTTTTTTTAGAACCTATAATGATCCAGAAAATTTTTACTATACAAAGGGCGATGTATTAAGTAATAAACAGTTTATTTTTACTTTTATTTTTAAAACACTTAGCAATCTTGGGCTTGTAGAAGTGATGCAAAAAGGAAAAGCAATTTCGGACTATTATTTCAGAGTTATGGATTATGGTGAAAAGCTTATTAATAGCTATTCCGGTGCTGGAAAGATTGCCGAAAAACAAAAAGAAGAAGAACAAAGTCCAATTGTAGCGGAGAAGAAGCAAATTATTGAACCTTATAATATTATTAAATCAGAAGATACAAGTGGGGCGAAATTAAATCTATTATTTAATAATGTCTATCCCAAGCAACAGGACTATACCACTATTTTTTCGGATAAAGCATTGAAATCAAGCGATGAGGACGAAAAAAACATTTTAAGTGCCTTGAGACAGCAGCTAGTTCGTAAGGTTCAACACGACAAAATACCTAATCTATTGGTATAGATAGTCACCCAATATGAAACAACAAACACTTGTTTCTTTTTTAGAAGAAAATTACCCAAAAGAATATGCAATGGATTGGGATAATGTTGGTTTACAAACTGGCGATCTAAAAAGGGATATCTCCGGTTTATTAATAGCACTCGATTTAAGACTTTCTGTTGTAGAGACAGCGATAGAATCGAACTGCAATATGATCATTACGCATCATCCGCTTTTATTTAAATCTATTTCACAAATAAACGCACAAACTCCAATTGGACAGATATTGGACCGACTAATTAAAAACGATATTACAGTTTATTCAATGCATACAAATTTAGATGTTGCTAGGAATGGTGTTAGTGATGTTTTAGCTAGCTCCTATAATCTAAAAAATACTAAAGTGCTGACTTCGACGTTTAATTCAAAATTATTTAAGTTAGTTGTTTACATCCCCGAATCGGATTTTGAAAACTGCCGATCAAAATTACTTGATCTTAATATCGGACATATTGGGAATTACTCACACTGTTCCTTCTCAACAAAAGGAGCGGGGACATTTAAACCCCTTGATGGAGCAAATCCATATATCGGAGACCTTAATGTACTAGAGCATGTTAATGAGAGTAAATTTGAAACAGTTATTGACTATAAAAATATATCGACTGTTATTAATCAGTTAAAGCAGATCCACCCCTATGAGGAGATTGCATATGATTTAGTCCCTTTAGCTAATGATGGACCTGCGATTGGGCTTGGTCGATATGGTGAAATTGACGCAGTGAAGCTTTCGGATTTTCCTCTTGAAATGCCTGGTATAATGAAGGGGGATACTAATTGTAATAAAATGATTAAGAAAGTTGCGGTATGTGGTGGAAATGGTTCTGCTTTGATAAAGCGAGTGATTGATTTAGGCATTGATTTATATATTAGCTCTGAAATAGGTTATCATGACGAATTACTCGCAGCGGACTATGGTTTGTCTATCTATGATATTGGCCATTACAATAGTGAAAAAGCAATCCTTCCATATTTACAGAATTTAATTAATTGTAAATACGCAGAAGAAATCCCAAAACTAATAGTTGTATAGACGAATCGAAACATTGTAGAATGTTATTAATCAATTGGGAGATCGAAATATGAAAAAAATCGGAATAATTGGAGCAACTGGCTTCACAGCATATGAACTTTTAAAAATACTAGTTAAGCATCCCCATGTTGAGATTGCATACTTAGCTTCTATATCAAGCGCTGGGAAAAAAATTATTGAAATTCATCCAGATTTAGATCTGCTAGATTTAGATTTACAAAAATATAATATCAATGATGTTAAATCTCTAGGCTTGTCATGTGTATTCCTTACTATTCCTCATGGGACTTCGATGAACTACGTTCCAGCCTTAATAGATGCGGGAATAAAAGTTATCGATATGAGTGCTGATTATCGTTTTAATGATAGTCGCATATACGAGACAGCATATGATAAGCACATAAGTCCTTCCTATTGTAATCAGTCTGTATTTGGTTTGACTGAAAGCTTTCGAGACAAAATAAAGCAAGCAAACTTGATCGGTAATCCTGGATGTTATGTGACAACAGCATTGTTGCCATTAATGCCGATTAAAAAATTCATTAATAGCATCATCATAGATGCAAAGAGTGGCATGTCGGGTGCTGGGAAAAAACAAGTTGAAACACATTTAGCTGAATACATGAAGGAGAACTTTAAGGCATATAAAGTTGCTGCCCATCGACATCAGCCAGAAATAGAAACCTATCTTGATCAGAAAATAGAATTTACTCCACATCTATTACCAATTTATCAAGGTATTTTAGCTACTATCTACTTCCGTTCCGAATTGTCATTTAGTGAACTTGAGAAGATCCTTAGCGATACATATAAAGATGAGCAGTTTGTTAATGTCTTATCTGATGAAGACCCTGAAATAAAACAGATTTCGGGAATAAATGTCTGTAATTTTAAATTATATAATGGAAGCCAATTCGGGCAGTTTATCATTGTCTCGGTTGCTGATAATCTCATCAAAGGCGCAAGCGGCCAAGCTGTACAGAATATGAATTTGATGCTTGGGTTTGAAGAGTCAGAGGCGCTTAAATTATCTCCAAAATACTAGTAGTTCGCATCAAATACTTGCTTTTTTAATTATTAACTGAAATTCCGAAACATTTGTTCCGATAATGTAATGGTAGTCTTATTCATTTAGGAGAAATTTTGTGAACTTAAAAGTAATCGCTGTTGTTGAAAAAAAGGGAGAGAGTGGTTCTCCTTCGAAAATCCTATCCATGGTATTAAAGTCTATCGATCTTTTGCCAAAAATATTTTATGGGTTGAGCTTAGATTCAATTAGAGGTATGCATGCGAGTCAGTTAACCCACAAGGTGATCGGTCATCTGTCAAAACTTTCAGAAGAACGAGCTGGAAAAATTTCAGGGAGTCTTTTAAATAATCTTTTATCTAAAGATGATTGGCGAGCTCTAAAAAGTTATGCATTAATACAATCCGTTACAGAAGCTGTCCATCGAATTAATGAACTGAAAAAGATGGATATTCCCCGAATGGAATTAGTGCGCGAGATCGTAAAGGCTACTTCTCAGATTGGAATCAAACAAGTGATCGGTTGGCAGTTGATTGATGCTGGTCCTGGAAAATCTTTACCTCAGGAGGTTGCCGATAACTATAGATATCTGATGCAAAGAGAAGGCAGAAAAGCATCTGACATAGAGAAACAGTTAAGCGAACATAATAAGACCGTAGGTGATTGGATGAAGCCTAATCGAAAAATGTTGGCGATGAGTGATTATGCGAGTGCTATGAATGAGATGGGTAGCGCAAAGATATGGAAGGGTATTATTGCCAGAAATCTGCAGATTGGACTTAATGAAATATCCGATAGTAGTGTTTTAAATATGTCGATCATTAATGGTAATGGTTTCCATATTTTGGATGTTGATAATACTGTTTCGGCAGAGGTTCATAGTGCTAAAATGATTGAGATCCTAAAACTAGCAGGATTAAATAGTTATTGTATTGTTCCAATGAGGACAGACCTTAGTCGGGGCGATATAATGAGCGAAGTTGACGATGAGCAGGTCAGTATGATGAAGGCTGAGATTGATAGATTTAAAACTTTAATTGGAACTGAGAGTATCAATATTGATGAAGACATTTCGGGTGCCTTTCATCTGCTTATCAACAGGAAAGAAGAACTAGATCCAGAGATTGTAAAACTTAAGATAGAGGCTGCTCAGATGTTTATTAATATGGCTGCACAGGTTTTGCGTGATGTGAAAGATGAAGACTTCTTAAAAAACACTCAAAAAATGTTGCAGGACTATACAGAAAAAGTCGTGGGGAAAGAAGTGGCAGCTCAGGCTTTTCAGCGAATTCAGGCAAATCAAAGTACATTTAATACAGATGTTATTTTAGAAGAAAAAACAGTTCTTTTTTCAGATATTCAGGGTTTTACTCCTTTAATTGAAGGATTTGAGGCAGCAGGTTTCGGAAAAATGTTTATTAAGTTTATCAATGAATATTGGGCTGGCGTTGTGGATATCTTGTTTAGTTTTAATGATGTTTGTATCCATAAATTTCAGGGAGATGGGATTATGGTGTCATTTCCTGCAGATAGTCCTGATGGTATAAAGGCTGGGATTATGATGCAAAATATGCTTGCAAAGCTAAATCCCCAGCTCCAAAAGAAGTTTAAAAAAGAAATAGATGAAATTAAAATAACTCAACTAGACTTTGATCCGTCTATTCATATCCGAATTGGTCTTGATACGGGAAAAGTTGCCCTTGGAACAGTGGGAGCTGTTGAAAGATTTGAAGAAGGCGCAATGGGAATGGTTGCGACTACTGCATCAAGAAACGAATCAATTGGGTCGTATTATGGATACAATGGCATTATTATTGGACATGGAACCTATTTGTCTTTAAAAGAGAGTGGCGAAGCTATTGTAGTCACAAAACTCATGGAGGTAAAGCATATTGGGAAGAAGATCCATGAACCGATCTATGTCGTAGAAGGATTAGCTCAAGATCTTTCTCCCGACCAATTGAAAATTGCAGCTTACCGAGGACAGGCAACAGATCTATTGTTGAATGGAAAAAGTAGGAAGGCTCATGATTTATATGAAAAAATATTAAGGATTAATCCCCAGGATAGCTTGGCCATATTTTTTAAGGATAAGTTAGATTTGATAAATAAGACAAGAATTTTAGTAAAGAATAGTTTAAATTATTTGAATTCAGGATATTATCATGATTCCTATAACGTTATTTCTAGACTGCAACGAATGGATAGTCATAGTGAGTTCGCAGCGGCTTTTTTGAAATTGGTTGAAAATGAAAAAATTGAAGAAAACATGACTTCTCAGATAAATATTAAACTGGTTGAAAGGTTGAGGGATTTGTATATAGCATTTGAAAATAAAGATAAGGAGGAGTTTGATCTAATAATCGAAAAATTTTCTCAAAATCCAAGGGCGGAAGAGTTGATGACTATATTAAAAAATGCATATGAATCAAGAAGTTCGCTTGATCGGGTTCTAAATATAAATCGGTTTTTTTATCCAACAGAAAAATAATCAGACGTACTATTCTCCTAAATCGTGTGCTAAATAATCCCAATTAGAGTTTTTGTTATAGGGTTTCGAAAATATGATCTCAACCTTTGAAAAGGGTACTGGTAACTTGTACTTGTCCCATCGCCATAGTAGCTTCACTGGAAATGAGTAATTGACTTGGACTCCGATGGTAGGTGTATCTGTCTTTTCCGTAAGGTAATGAGCTCCTTCTTTAATTTTGAGGGCAGGGCCAGTTGGCCCATCGACTGCCATAATAACGTTTTGGTGATTCTTTAGCCTCTTGTGCATGCACACCGTAGACTTGGCTGGATCTTTGCTCAAGGGTATCGTGTCGTAAGCAATTTTAGTGGCTGTTTTTTCGAGAATCTTGCCATTTAGATTTTTAGATACAAACATGGCAATATTCTTATTTCGATATAAATATATCGGAACAAATGTATTCCTGTGCCATATGGCAAAAATGAAGTTCTTATCTGCAAATATTGCTTCGCCTGAATTGTTTGTAATAGTTATGCGTAACGATTTGTTTATCAGAACAATTGATAAATATAATAGCTGACTAAAAATAGTGGAAATAATATCTAAATATATAGCATATATCCTCATTTATAAAGTATATATGAAAATGATTGTTTAATAAATGTTTTACTAAGTTCTTAGGTTTTGAGTAGTCGCTTAATTCGGGGTAGTGCTTTTTTTGCGGCTTTCTCTCCTGAAAGGATTAAGTCATCAATTTTATTGTAGTCGAACTGTTTTATATTTTTTACGTCGGGCTTAATTAGAACATGCGCATTATCAAGACTCCCTTCTGCAATAAAGTCAGCTGATATATTTCGAGATCTTAAAAAGATCTGCATAAGATTGGGCCTGCGTTTTTGAAATATTTCAGGTTCGGATACATATACTGCAACTCGAATATTCATTGCCGCATGTTTAAGAGCGGATATTGGTATAGGGGTTGTAACAACACCATCAACCAATAGCAGGTTATTTGTGCGTACTGGAGCGAATATAATTGGGATTGATAATGAGGCCCGGACAGCTTCTAGTAAATTACCAGTAGTCATAATCATTTCTTTCCCGGAATACAGATCTGTTGATACTGCTGCAAATGGAATAACACTATCCTCAATATTTTTATTACCGATTAATTTTTTAATAGTTCGATTTATTATTTTATTTCCTTTAAATATGCCATCCATTTTCAATGATGGATCCCATAAGCGCATCAGATTCTTTTTATAGACAGCTGAAAAAACTTTGTATATAGCATCGAAGTCATATCCAAATGCAAAGGCAGATCCGTATAATGCACCACCGCTGGTGCCAGAAATGTAGTCTATTGGAATATCGTTTTCTTGCATCACTTTCATCACCCCTAAGTGGGACAAACCTGATGCAGTCCCGCTGCTTAGTGCAATGCCAACTGTTTTCTTTGCTATAACTCGTGCAAGGAATTCCATGTGTTTTAGTGTCGCGTCGTGTTTAATATATGTTTGGTCTGGGTGATGTTTAATAAAATTGAAAACATGTTCAGCTTCATGAGAACTTTGATCGATATCTTCTTTTAAAATGCCAAGCACAATTGCATTGTCATGTTTTTTATATTCAGATTGAATGTCTTTAATCGACTTGTTTCGGATTGTAATGATTTGTTTTGAACTAATCGTTTTAATATATTTTATAAGGTGATTAACGTGTTCCCTATGTTCATTATGGTGTATGACTAGCGCTAGTTGAGTATTCATTCGTTTAGAGACGATTTTGTTTGTGGAGGATAGTCGTTTAGTTAAGACTTTTACAAGCTCAAGAGCGATTACATGATGGTTGTTCAATAATATATCAAAAGCATCTTTCCCCATATATAGTAATTTGCAGTTAGTATACGCTTTAGCATTTGCTGTGCGAGGGGTATTTGTTAAAAGTGCCATTTCGCCAAAGTAAGCCCCTTTGTTTAGGACGGCGAGTGTCACCTCTTCATCATTAGTATTAACGATTGAAATTAGTATTTTACCTTCCTGTATGAAATACATCTTGTCACCAGAGTCTCCTTCTTTAAAAATAGAATCATTTACCTTAACCTCGATGGGTGTCATTTTTTCTTTAAAGGCGTTTTGGAGTTCGGTTGGAAATTCCTTGATCTTTTTTGTTTGCTTACTTGTTTTTTGACGTAGAAGAAGTTTGTTTGTAACAGATAATCGCAGACTGAGAACCTTGCTAAGTTCAATTGCTATTAAATGATTAGCCTGAACGAGCGCTAGAAAGTCTTCCTTACTTAGACTAGCACAGATACAAGTCACTATTGCTTTAGCTGTGGCAGATCGTTTGGAGTCAGTTAGTAGCGCCATTTCACCAAAATAATCACCGGCTCCAATTGTGGCCAATATTATTTCGCCTCCTTGCTTGCTTTCAATTGAGATATTTATCTCACCCTCAATTATAATGTATAGCTTATCCCCGGGGTCACCTTCATTGAATAGGTTTGTTCCCTTTCTTATTTTCTGTATGTGTAATTTTTTGATGATTTTGTTTTGCTCTGATTGAGATAAACCTTGAAACAGTTCTATTTCATTAAGTACTTTGCTTCCAGGTGTCTTGGTCATAAAATTTGCTCCATTCTAAAGTATAGATAGTAACCTTAAAGCAATTACTAAATTTAAAAGTAACGACTGTATTATATCCTAGTTCCTATGAATCATAAATTGAAAATATTTAAGATGGAGATAGCTCGTTACTGAAATACAAAAAATTTCCTTTCATTTTTGATAGCAATGGATTAAACTAAGCTCTATGTTAATGATCTATTTGTATGCAATATTTTTATTTATAATCATTGCAGTTCCTTTATTAAGAGCACTCCTCAATATTTATCCAGATTTTCTATGGTTTGTTGATTTAGGTTATCAAGACTTATTCCTTAAAATATGGTCATATAAACTTGTTTTAGGTGCAATATTTTGGCTAATCGCCTTTACCTTTATAATTATAAATTTATTGATTGCGTTTCGAACAAGAAAAAAAATTGTTAATGAAGCTGAGGTCGTGTTTGATAAGGGGAAAAAATTCTCCTTTGAAAATATCCAATTACCAGATCTAGTAAACTTAATTTCAAAATATAAGTCGTTACCAATCGCAATCGCTGCAATTGCTGCTTTTTTATTTAGTAGTTTCTGGTTTGTGAATTGGGATAAAGTTTTGCTCTTCTTAAATGCGGTATCCTTTAACAGCCAAGATCCAATTTTTAATAAAGATATTGGGTTTTATTTTTTCTCATATCCATTTTTTAAACTCCTTCAGGGATGGTTATCAGGGCTAGTCATTGTTGTGATGATTGCTGTTTTTGCAATATATTTTCATAAAAAATCTATTAGTATAAGTGGTATAAAAGTTAATATACGAAAAGATGTAAAAATACATCTATCCATAATTCTTCTCTTATTGTTTGCGTTAATTGCATGGTCATACAATCTTAGTATGTATCAACTTTTGTATTCTCCAACTGGAATTGTTTATGGCGCTGGACATACGGATATCCATGCTGGCTTACTGGGGTACAAAGCTTTATTTGTAGTCGCAATTGGAACGGTGTTTTTAACCTTTATTAGCATCTTTCGGAAGGGTATCTTATTGCCAATTGAAGGAGTTGCGGCCCTTGTTATTGTCTATATTGTTTTAAAAGGATTTGTTCCAGGTGTTGTCCAACAAGTAATTGTAAAACCGAATGAAATCGAAAAAGAAAAACTCTATATAAACTATGGTATCCAATATACACGAAAGGCCTACGGCTTAGATAAAATAAAAGAAAGAAGTATTTCTATAAATTACAATCTTACGTCAAAAGACTTACGGGAAAATGCGGATACACTATCAAATGTTCGCTTATGGGATCATCGACCACTTCTTAAAACCTTAGCTCAACTACAGGAAATACGATTGTATTACAACTTTTATGATGTTGATATCGATCGGTATTGGCTCGATGGGAAATATCAGCAGGTAATGCTTTCTGCTCGTGAGCTAGATCCAGATAAACTGCCTGTTAGAGCCAGAAACTGGATTAATCAGAAATTAACTTATACGCATGGCCATGGATTGGTAATGTTGCCTGTAAACAAGATGACCAGTGAAGGTTTACCAGAGTTTTATATTTACGATATACCCCCTAAAATGAGTTCAGGCCTTAAAATGGATAGTCCCGAAATTTACTATGGGGAAGCTACAAATAAACATATTTATGTAAATACAACCGCGAAAGAATTTGATTATCCTCAAGGTGATAAAAATATATATACAACCTACAAGTCAAGTAATGGAATTGTCCTAAGTAACTTCTTTAGAAAAGTTATCTTTGCAATAAAATTTAGAGATATGAAACTCTTGCTCTCCTCTTATTTTAAGAAAGATAGTAAGGTTTTGTTCGATCGCAATGTACGCTTACGAGTACAGAAAATTGCACCATTTCTACACTTTGATCGCGATCCATATGTGGTATTGGTAAAAGGAAAGATCTTTTGGATCATCGATGCATTTACCATGTCTAAGTATTATCCATATGCAAAACCGTTTCTGAATGACTCGCCAATGAACTATATCCGAAATTCAGTGAAGGTGGTCGTAAATGCTTACTCAGGTGAAACCAATTTCTATATCGTTGATGATAAAGAGCCGATAATATCTGCTTATAATAAGATCTTCCCAGGTTTATTTAAATCAGTTAAAGAACTGGATGAAGAAGTTCAGGCACACTTTCGTTATCCAGAAGATCTGTTTAAGATACAGGCAAAAATGTATTCAACCTATCATATGCAAGATCATCAAGTATATTACAATCAAGAAGACTTATGGGTATTACCAAATGAAACCTATGAGGATAATACTCAGCAAATGGAGCCGTATTATACGTTGATGAGGCTTCCTGAGGACAAAAAATTAACCTTCAGACTAATGATGCCATTTACTCCAGCCAAGAAAAATAACTTAATTGCATGGATGAGTGTGAATTCCGATATGCCAGATTATGGTGATATTACAGTGTATAAGCTTCCAAAAGAGCAACTCATTTATGGTCCAATGCAAATTGAATCAAGAATTGACCAAGATACTGAGATTTCCAAGCAGTTAACTTTATGGGGACAAAAAGGGTCTCGTGTAATACGCGGGAATTTATTAGTTATCCCAATAAAGAGTTCGTTTATATATGTTGAACCGATTTACTTACAAGCCACGCAGTCTCGTTTCCCAGAACTTAAACGTGTGGTTGTTGCCTATGATAATAAAATTGCAATGGAACAGACCTTTGAAGAAGCACTTCGCAAGGTCTTTAGTTTAAATGCAGAAGAAAAATATGCTGCAGCTAAAAAAGCAGTGGTATCAGCAGTTATGGAAAGTGTCGATGACCTAATAATTAAGGCGGATCGTTTTTATAGAGACGCACAACGTGCAATTAAAAAATTGGACTGGCAGGACTATGGGGAAAGCATTAAAGCACTTGGCCAGATTCTGGAAGTACTAAAATCTAAAAATTAAAAAAGGGGTTAGTTATATGAGTAAAGCTAGTAAAATTACAATTAGCGAAGGAAAGCTATGTGTCCCGGATCACGTGACGATCCCATTTATTGAAGGAGACGGGATTGGTGCTGATATTAGCAAAGCAATGAAACTGGTAGTCGATGCTGCTGTTCAAAAAACGGATAAAAAAATAGAATGGCTTGAGATATATGCAGGAGAAAAGGCGTTCAAACAATCGGGAGAATGGCTGCCTGACGAAACGCTTGAAGCGGTTAAGGAATATTCAGTGGCCATTAAAGGACCACTTACTACACCAGTGGGTGGTGGAATTCGAAGTCTAAATGTGGCCCTTCGACAATTGTTAGATCTATATGTTTGTTTAAGGCCTGTGCGGTATTTTAAAGGAATCGAGTCTCCAGTAAAAAAACCAGAGTTAACGGATATGGTCATCTTTAGAGAAAATTCAGAAGATATTTATGCCGGGATAGAATGGCAGGCTGGAAGCAAGGAAGTTAAGAAGTTGATCCAATTTCTACAAAAAGAAATGAATGTAGAGAAAATTCGATTTCCGGAGACATCAGGAATCGGTATTAAACCGGTATCATCTGAGGGAACAGCTCGCTTAGTGAAAGCCGCGATTGAATATGCCATAGATCAGGATAAAGAATCGGTTACCTTAGTTCACAAGGGAAATATTATGAAGTATACTGAAGGAGCTTTCCGGGACTGGGGCTATGAAACGGCTAAAAATGAGTTTGGGGCAAGTCTTCTAGATGGCGGGCCTTGGATGACGTTGAAAAATCCTAAGACAGGTTCGGATATTATTATAAAAGATGTGATAGCCGATGCGTTCTTGCAACAAATATTAACCCGACCAGCAGAATATGATGTCATTGCAACCTTAAATCTGAATGGAGACTACATCTCAGATGCATTGGCGGCGTGTGTGGGAGGAATTGGAATCGCACCTGGTGCCAATATTAATTATTTATCGGGGGCAGCGATATTTGAAGCAACTCATGGAACCGCACCAAAGTATACAAACCTAAACAAGACAAATCCTTCTTCTTTAATCTTATCAGCGGTTATGATGTTAGATTATCTGGGTTGGCATAAAGCAGCAGAATCGATTGTAAATGCTATGGAAAAGACCATCCAGTCCAAACAGGTGACCTATGATCTAGCAAGACATATGACCGATGCAACTGAAGTGTCCACTTCCGATTTTGCTGAAGCACTTGTAAAGAACTTGTAGTTAGAATTAACTCTCAAATTGGAGGTAATCCTGCCGTGAGAAAGATAAGTAGTGCAGACGTAATCAATAAACTATCAGCGGCTTTATTTGAGATAAATACTCGTATAAATCCATCGATAGAGAAATTTTTATTGGGTATGAGCTCCAGTTTAGGTGAGCGTGAACGTAAAGTTGTCGAAATCCTTCTGAAAAATTCGGACATTGCAGCTGTGGAAGACTTGCCGCTTTGCCAAGATACTGGAACCGTTGTTGTTCATGCAAAGATCGGTACAGATGTCGTATTTGAAGATGATTTGCAAAAGATAGTAGACCAAGCGGTCAGCAAATCGTACAAAAAATATTTATTGCGAAAGTCGATTACACGAGATCCTCTAAATAGAGAAAACACAAAAGACAACACCCCTGCCATAATTGACGTTGAACTAGTCAAAGGAGATATCTGCCATTTCGAGATAGCGGCAAAGGGTGGTGGTAGCGAAAACATCTCAGCACTTGCAATGATGAAACCAGCAGATGGTGCGCAGGGAATTATCGATTTTGTCCTGAATCAGATTGCAGCGAAAGGCCGCAATGCGTGTCCTCCTTTAATTATTGGCATTGGTATCGGTGGTAACTTCGAAACATGTGCAAAACTTGCAAAGAAAGCATTATTTCGAGATATTGGATCCAGACATGAAGAGGATTATTACTCCGATCTTGAACAGGAAATACTACTTAAAATAAATGAACTTGGAATTGGTGCCGGTGGCTATGGCGGGAAACTCACAGCCATGGATGTATTCATTGAAAAGTTGCCATGTCATATTGCATCCCTTCCAGTTGCCTTAAATGTGAGCTGTCACAGTACACGACATAAGGTGGTTGAGATATAATCGCCTCATCCACCGCAGGCGGTCCCCCTTCTCCATAAATGGAGAAGGTTAAAAAATGTAAAAAATAGAGTGAGAGAATTAAATGGATAAGATAATAAAATTACCGATGAGTGAATCCGATATTGCCGACTTAAAGATTGGTGATTTTGTGTATCTAGAAGGAACTATGTACACAGCTAGAGATGCTTCACATGCTAAAATGATTGACCTGTTAGACAGGAAGAAATCGTTGCCTTTTGATATAAAGGGCCAGTCCATTTATTATATGGGGCCTACACCGGCACCTGCAAACTTAGCCTGTGGATCCGCTGGCCCCACTACTAGCTCGCGCATGGATCAATATACGCCCCGATTATTAGCTGAAGGCTTAAAGGTGATGATTGGGAAGGGTGATCGTAGTGATGACGTTAAGAATTCTATTGAAAAGCATGCTGCTATATATTTTGGAACAATTGGTGGCGCTGGTGCCTATTTGGGTAAGAGTATTAGCAAAATGACGTGCATCGCCTTTGGTGATTTAGGTGCTGAAGCAGTATATAAACTTACCGTTAAAGATTTCCCTGCAATCGTACTTCTTAAGTAATTCTAGTTGAGCCTTATCTCTGCTTGATAATAGATAGCAGTTGATGATTAATAACAGATATTGAATTCATATGAATTTTATAATGACCTCTCCCTAATCCCTCTCCTGAAGGAAAGGGACTTTCGCAGTTGATAGTTAGTGATATTATTTTTTTAGTCCCCCTTCAGGGGGATTTAGGGGGTCTATAATCTCCTTTTTTGATTAAATTGCTATGTGAAGATTTGCTGCGAAAGAAAAAAAATGAGTAGTAACCGGGAGTATTACCTCGAATGAAATTTGAGTGCTAAATATTGTGTGGTATCGCTTTTAGATAAATCAAGCAGTGATACTTGCCTAGCCCCTTCTATTGCTGTTTTTTCAATTGGATCATAGGAAAAGGCCTGAACATATTCATAATTAATGTCCGTAATATCTGGATCGATAATGATTTGATCATTTGGAATATCAGTGAATGGTTCAAACGATAAGATCACGGCATTCTTATAATTTAGATTATCTAGATCTTCTTTATATTTCATGGCAATAGATTCTTCTTTTGACGGAACAAATACGCCAATAACCGCGGATCCAATATCGTCCAGAGAAAAGCTAAGAGCCCACCCGGCCATGCTCCAGGCAATATCGTCTGAAGAAAACCCACTGTACTTAGAATCCAACGATTCTTTTAATAATGATACACCCAGAACAAGCAATCCAGACTGCCACCATTCGACATTGTTCTGGTTGGCTATTTCGGTGCCATATGCAAAGGTAAGCAGATGGGCAATCTTATCATCTGCGGTAGCCATCCCCATAAATTGAGAAAAGGAGGTCGTCCATAAACATATAATGAGAA
>Ga0075111_1000676_pt1 | contig 15688 bp, 9 predicted proteins | sample AntAceMetag02UKK_FD_69787 | JGI IMG/M metagenome (GOLD analysis project Ga0075111, IMG submission 69787) | Saline lake microbial communities from Ace Lake, Antarctica - Antarctic Ace Lake Metagenome 02UKK | ecosystem: Environmental > Aquatic > Non-marine Saline and Alkaline > Saline | place... | reverse complement strand
CATATTGTTGGAAATTAAGAGGGGAGGGTTGGGCTGTTAGTGCCCTTGCACCTACAAAAATTGTATCCTGCTGCTCAACATAAAAAATGGCAATTTCATCTCCCTGCCCCAGTGAAAGGTTGTTTAGCGTTGCAGCATTAAAGTAAATAATCCAGGTGCTGTCGTTGGGATTTCCCCCGGGCCAGTCAAAATGCATTGTTGTGGCGCGATTTTTAAGTTGCTCTGGGTAAAGGGTTTTCATGATGTAATCTCCGTTTACTTTGTTATTCCCGGAGAATTGAAAATTCTGCGAAAGAAGCGGAGTAACCATGATAACCAGCAAAAATAGCAACAATACATTTTTTTTCATAACCTTATAATTTTAACGTTTCAATAATAAAAGTCAATTCAATAAAGGATAAAATAAATAAAATTAGCCAACACCTAAAAATTAACACTAATGAATCACCCAGGTTAAAGAGTCATTCTCGATAATATACTTATTTTCAGTATCGTGCTCAAAACCACTGCTTGGAATTATTGCTTTTAATAAATACTCCCCAACCGGTATTCGGTAGTATTCACTGGAGTCGTTTGCACTCACATAGGATAGACCTACAGTAAAATTACCCTCGGGTAAAACAACAAAGTCCTCAAATTTTTTACCGTTTGCAGTGATATAAAAAACATTTTCTGATTTGTTATTTATTTTCATGAAGCCATTAACCTGGGGATAAACTTCAAAATACGCAGGGATTTGAAATTCTAATAAATCATTAAACGAATTTAGCACAAGACTATAGGCTGTTCCATTGGGTTTCTTTTCTACCCATCCTTTTACATCCTGCCCATTGGGACTATTAGGATTAGATAGCCAATATCTAAAATATAACACCTGGTAACCGAATGAAAGACCAATTGAACCTGTATATGTTGGAGAAAGCGACAAAAGCTTTTCACCATTCTTGTTATTCAGGAAAACATCAACGGAGTATTCATTTAAGCCACCCAATCCATCTTCGCCAGCATAGGTAAACTCAATTAAGGCAGTTTCATTTTGCTGATATTCATCAACTACCCAGCTTATCCTGTAATAGTCCCATGTTTCTTTTGGAAGAACTACATCCCATTGGTAAACGAGCTTAGAAGGCATCGGACTTCTTAATTCACCATCCGTCAAATCAGTTCGCTTATAAAGTTTCAGATTAAATGTTTCCCCGCCGGATGTTGGAATATACACGAAAAAAGATGCTACCGGTGCAGGAATCAATCTGTTCAGACTGTCATTTACATATAATAAATACCTAAAATTTGTATTATTTACAATCTCAAGATTCCCTGATTCGTCAGGGTTCTTTTTTAACTCATTATAAATATCGAAGGAAGTATAACTACCATGGCTAACATCTTCTTCATAGTATTCGCACGAAGTAATAAAAACCATACTAAAAAGACAACAAACAATAGTCAGGTCTCTTAAAAATTTACAATTCATCATTATAAAATTAGGTTAACAACATAATCAGAAACTATTCATCATCTGTAACTTCCGAAACTACATTTCCATCACCATCCAAATATATTTTCCATTTGGCCAACTCGCTAACAGATAAATATAAGGTAGCCTCAGCAATAGTGTTCCCGGAATTCAATGGCTTTGCCACAAGATAGTACTCTTTTTCCCCATCAACTTCTCCGTCAACAACAAAGTCAACTGAAGTGCCACTTGGAAGTATAGAGGAGGCTTGGGTATCACCATCAAGGTACATAATATTCTCAATGAGTTGCCCATTTGCATAAAACCTCAAGGGTTCAAAATACTGATTTGTAATTTGAATAGTTCCCCTGGTATCAGGGACTACGTTAGCATTTTCCCAATGTGGAATCCATAAATCGTACGACTGACGGGCATCATTAATAACTGCCCATATATCTGTTTCAAAACCTGAAACAACCTCACTTTCAATCCAACCAATCAAATCGCTCGATCCGGGAGTATTGGGATCGGAATACCAATATTTAAAATGCATTGTATAAGCACCATATTCAATACCCACAATATTATCGTATTGATCCCCGGGCTTTAGTGTGATTATTTTTGCGCCATTCTGACTATTCAGATAAACATCTACCTGGTTGTCGGTACCACCTACATAGTTAAATATCAGGCTACCTGAGTTCTTCTCAACAGCATTTGTAGTAATATGCCAGGTAACGCGTTTTTCGATGTCCTTTGCGTCCGACACGTTAATATTCCATCTTTTATAGACCATTGATATATCAGGATTTGGAAGGAAATCAGGGGCAACATCATCATATTTATACAATTGCAAATCCAATGTCATATCTGATGGATTGGGTAGCCACACAATGAAATCGGTTGAGCTATTTGGGAGTTTTTTCAAACATTCGCCGTTATAATATAAAGCTAAGGCGTTGTTTGAAAAGTTACTAATCACGATGTTACCTTCGGTTTCGGATTGGTCAAATGCTGCATCGCTTGTTACATCTTCCTTTTCATCGCAACCAAAGAATGATAAAATCGCTACAGTGATAAATAATGCAAGTACTTTTTTCATAATTTAAAGTTTTAAATATTACAATAGTATTTATAAATTAATTGTTTTTTTCTTTCGTAATTTCCCTATCATAAACGACAGTGTTAACGATTTAATCGATTCATTTGCAAGATAACTATAAGGCTGGTTGCCAAAATCATCCTTATATTCTATGTTGAAGAAAGTGCTTGGAAGCATTGTAAACTCTAAGGATAGAAATGAGTAACAAAATCCAATGGCATACGATACACTTGTAGTTAAAAACTCATCGCTGTCAAAATTTACCTTTCGAAGTTTTGAATGATCACCCCAACTTACTTTTTGCAATTGCCAGTTTTGAATGTTTACATGCAACCTAACACCCGCGTAAACAACAAGCTTTTGATATAAGGGCCTTGTATCGATGAATAATGGAAACGAAAGCGACTGCATTGTATTCATCTCGTCCAAAAAATAATAATAGCCGTTCTCATCAATGGCTTTTGCTCTATACACATTTCTAAAAACAACAGGTTGGTATTCGATACCCGTTGTGAGAAATACGGGTGATGTTACATAAAATCCCACGGGGAAGGATGGTGCATAAGCCTTCAAACTCATATTACTTTTGGGGTTTATTTCCACATCCTTTGCCGAAACGGCAACCATCCTTTCTATACCCCCGGGAAATTTAACAATCTTTTCGGTTTTACTATCCACATTATGATAGACTGATAAATTATGCCTTACCCCGGCTTTAAAATAATAATACCACTGCCAACTATCATCCTGCGAATAGCACGAAACAGTTAACAGAACAGTGAAACAAATCATGAGTACTTTCTTCATACAAAGTATAATTACTATATTCTACATTTAATGATTATTACTTAAACTATCTAATTATCAAAATAAACCACCACTTTCCTCTGTTGTGCATTTTGTTTTTTAGATTCGGTGTAGTCGTTGCCCAGGGGCTCAATGATTAATTTTGAAAAATCAAGATTTCCACTTAGCGTACCAGCACTTGGGTGCAATTGTGTAAGTACATGCCTTATCCGGCGCCATGCCAATGCTCTCTGGCATAATTGTTCGATAGCTACTTTGTTTTCGTTGTTTTTTGGTGTAGCATCCCAATCATCGAGCAGTTTATCGTAAGTAGATTTAAGCTGAGGACATTCGGTAAGCAAAACATCATTGGCAAAGCCTTTCATTTCGTTCATAAAATCAATCTTGGCTTCGAGGTCTTTCTTAAACTCTACCCCATCAGTGTAACCCGAAATGCTGGTGATTTTGCAGAACATCGCTTTCCTAAGCACTTCCTTGACACTTGAAGTTTGATTGCTTTTGTTAAGGATATCCCCACTCAAATCAAAATTTCCGATGGGTTCAGGCTCACATTTCATATAATATCCAGCATCATGGGTAACTTTAGGTTCAATTTCATCCCCGTCAAATTTCTTTTTACCTCCCAATACGTTCGATAAAAAGGAGGTGGTGTTTTCGTCATCACTATTATTAATGTTAAACAGTACAGATACACCATATCCGGGACATACTGTTGCTACACTTTCGAACAGCGCTTTATCAAACTCGGCATAGGCAATTTTATAACTATCGCTTTTCCACGAAGTTCGATTTTGTATTGCATTAATATCATAATCTGAACTTGATAACCATTGGAGGGGAACAACATATTGGTCGTGGTTGCCATAAAAAGGATCGTTGCCTGATAGCTTAAGCCCGCCTTTCCGTATTTCAGGAGTCATGTTGTTGTTTTTATCGTAGTTGTATCCAAAAATGCGGCTGCGGTTTAAATCGTTAAAAACCAAAGACATATTGGCACTATTCAGCATGGCCATGTCCGAGTTCCGTGAATCAAACCCAACAAGCAGAAGGGTTACAGGTTTCTTGGACACCGTAGTAGTGTCGGTAGGCACAGTTGACCAATCGTCAAAAAACACCATCGACTCCTTCGGGTCAGCATACCGGCCTATCCTCAAATTTGTAACATTTACATTGGGATAAATAGGAATTCCAATGGTATCGTGAATGATTTTAAAAATTGTATCAATATTGTTTAGCACATAAATGCGCGTTTCAATAAGCAACGAATCTGCATCGGCATCCATTGGAAGCGGTTTAAATTCCGGTGGGTAATCCTCCTGTATTTTGCTTAGGCTGTCTTGAGGAATAATGTAATGTTCTGCCAGATACTTTCCACCCAGTTTACTTTTTGCGGATTTAAACTTGTAGAACAGCCCAATATTTACATCAATGGTTGCGGGAATGTTTTCAAGATCAACATTGTCGTTGTTGTCTTCTATCCAAACATCTTTTGTGGTAAGTGGCACTCCAATGTTGGCATCGAGGTACCAGTTAGAACCAAACAGGTTTACTTTATCACCTATCCGGAGGTAGGTAACCGATCCACTATACTTAATGTTATTTATGTTGTAGCCATAGCTATTGTAATTAACGCCAATATATGGGTTGATGTAGGAGGACTTTTCGGCATCGAAAAAACGAAAATCAGCCCCAATGCCCCAGAAAGATGTTGCTTGCTGGTTATTTCGTTCAGCATCGGTAACGCCCGTACCCACTTGCCCATTGAAACCCAATGATAAATTTCCTGCCAAACGGATGGGTTGGGTAATTTGGGCGTAGGCCACCCCGCCAAGGGGTGAAAAGTAAAAGCCTGTTTCGGGGAGCATAATCAAATCGGGAATGGTAATATCTTTAAGTTTTGAAAGGGATTGGAGCGATACGATACCGGCACCAAAGCTAACGTAAACCGGGGATGCATCGCCATTTATATAGCTAAATCCATTGGTGAAGGGGAAGCCAATCTTTGCCTGCAAGTAAAAGCGGTGTGCATTGTCGTTTCCAGCCGAATTGATGTTAAACAGGTAATACCTTGTGCCGGCAAAAAAGTCGAAAGCTGTTCCTGTATTTTTTTCACTATCACTATACTTTTCAGGGGTTATGTAGCTAAACCCTGCCCCACCAAAAAAATTCAGATTATACCAGCCTGAGTTTTCATTTTTGGTAGCAGGTATTTCAAATTCAATTTCGGCACCAAATGACGAATTTACTTTAGCCTTATCATTAGTGGAATCATTCACATATTTAAGAAAATAATCTGATGCTTCGTAACCCCAACCAACCCGGCCACTGATGAAGACATTAAAGGAGCCAAGCTTACCGGGATGGTAACCGGCCAATACATTATTGGTATTATACATCAAAGTATTTTCGTAGGCCAGCCTAATACGTTTTGGCTGTTTAATTTTTTTAAACACTTTTTTATGGTAAACACCATACAGGTAAACAGGGCCATTGTAGTTTTTAAAACTTGTATTAACATCGATTTGATAATTTTGCATTGCTTCCCATGTGTTGTATGTTTGGGATTGGCCGGGTGCAATTGACGTTTTTTTAATGCCTGCATTTTGCCCAAATGAAATATCTATCGAAAATATTCCAATTAGCAAAAATAAAATCGTAATTTTTGTTTTCATACTATTTCAATTTTTGTTTGTAACTAATATTCAATCATTTTTTAACTATTTTTTCTAACTAACTATTCTATATCTTTTTTGCCCCAAAGATAGGGTATCTAATAAAAACAACAAAGACAAAACGCCACTATTTTCATGTTTAAACTAAATAATTTATCGGATTTGCCCATGTTACATTTCACCGGCATTCTTCCTGGCATCCATATCCCAAATATTAATTAAGCCATCCTGGTCGCCCGAGATCAGAATGTTTCCAGTCGGATTAAAAGCAAGGTCTGTAATTGCATTGTTATGCCCGTTAAAAGTTTTTAAAACATCATCCCCTGCCTCACTGCGAAATATTATAATTTTTCCATTTTGACTAGCCACGGCAATGTAGGCTCCCGAAGGATTAAAAGCCGCAACTTCCGCTTTGCGATTAAAATCCGAAATAGGAACATGCCAAAGCAACACCTCGCCACCCTCAAGCCCAACGGCTATGCGATAAATATGTGTGCTGACCGATTGGATGGCCTGGTCGTAACTTTTGCTTTTGGCAAACGTAATCTGCGCATTGGCCTGCATGCCAACCCAGAGAAACAAAGCAGCAAGTAAAGTTATTTTTTTCATAATTAATCGGTTAAAAATTAATAATCTGATAGATTTATTTTTATTGTATGGATATTTCATTGAGACTAGCCCCCTTTAGGTTTTGGATTCAAAGAACGCGATGGTATGACACAACGAGAGCATTCCCCTTTTAAACCCATTAATACCAATGGAAATATTGTTTGTACTTAAAAAGAACGGATAATCGTAATTAAACCTGAAATACTTGGGGACAGGATCTGGCGTGTTTTTTTCGATCTCCGAAACACTGTGCAACTCAATAGGGTTATTGCACCTGATAAACCCTTGCTTAAGCTTAAAAAAGTAGTTACTTAAATCCTCGAAATCGGACAAATCTCTGCTGACACCTCCATCAATAAGCATTGGTTTGGGAAAATCGGTTTGGGAAAATGAAATATCTATTGAAAATACTACAAACAGTATTAATAAAACTGAAACTTTTGTTTTCATAATATTTCATTTTTTGTTTGTAATCAATATTCATTTTTGTACTGCATTACCCGAACAAGCCCCCGAATAGTTGCACTACGGGGAAGACCAAACCAAACAAAGTGATCACGTAAAACGTGAGATACATCCCTGTTTTGCTTGTTCAAGTTACTCGGCAAAATTTACAAATGCATATTTTACAATTATAATTTTTATTACTATCCTTCCCTTCAAATTAACAACAATGGATTCTAAATTTTACTTGAGTATCTTAGCTCTGATATTCTGCTATTAAATGGCAGAATATCAGAGCTAAGAGCCTAACATAGAAAAATCATTTTAATAATGCAATTATTCGATTCATTAAAAAAACACTAACAATCAAAAACACTTTCTTCATACTGCTTAAGTTTTATTTCAAGAATCAAATCTTATCAATTTTTGAAATCATTCAAATCAATTACATTTCCTATTCTACAAACGATTTTGTTTTATTCAGCTAGATATTATCAAACTGAAAAACATTACACATTAGGCTAAGTTTATCCTTTTTTCCCATATATTAATTCACTTGGTGAAAGCTTAAAATACTTCTTGTTGCTTTGACAAAGAACCCAAATAACGCCTCCAATAACAATTAAAACTGTTAAAATAGTCAAACCTCCACCCCATAATCCTTTGAATAATGAAAAATAAACCCATTCACCAAGATCAACGGTATAAAATAGCCCGATAAGCCAAATTATCAATTCAGTAAGACTAACCATAAGAAAAGGAATTAGAAAAGCCACTGAAATAAAACTTATAATTAATAAATAATAACCAGATTTAATATTAACACCAAATGCCATTAAAGTACCAATATTCTTCTGCACTCTAAACAAATGTACATTAATCAAATTGTACACATAATATAAGAGAATGGCCATAATCAATATGATTATCAAAAGTAAACTTCCAAGAGAAATATTACCTATCATTTCGAACGAATTCGCTGTGATTACTTTGGTTAAATCCATTGAAAGTCCCTCATATGAATTATCCCATTGCTTTGTCACCTCTTTAAACATAAAGGCAAAATCACTAATTTTCGACCCATCACGGAATAAAAAACTAATAGCACCACGTTCTTGATGCTTATTAGTATTCAATTTTGAAAAATATGAATGTGTATAATATTCTTCAGCACCCAGGGTAATGCCTGTTTCACTCAAATGCTTCTTAATAGTATCCCTAAAATCCTGCATTGCTGCAGTTTGATTAAAAATATCATAAACCTCATTTGCCATTAACAAACTTTCTATTGGCTTTTCGGGGTCTGGGACAATAATTATCTCATAAAGATTTCGACCTTCAACAATTTCTGATTCGCTTAATCCCTGACTAGAGGTATTGTAATAAGAGATTGCTGGCGATTTTAATTTATTTGTTTCAACTAAAATATTGCCAATTAAAGAAGTAACCTTTGATTCCTCCTCATTTACTCTTTCGATGGATGATTTAAGTAATTGAACCTCCCCTGGACTTAAAAATACTAGCATTCGCATAAATTCATATTTATGAATAAATTCCGAACTTGAATCCTTGTAGTTGTCATAAAAATTAGTGGTCATTAAAAAATATGTTGTGTTACTTGAATTACCAGGTAATTCATCAACTATACCAATAATTGGAACCGGAACTTTGTAAACACTAGAAGAATCTTGATATTTCTGAATAAAAACAAAAGGAGGTGCATTTGAATCACCGCCATTGTATCCAATATGTTTAAGCATATCTCGCGTAACAATAAGACCAAAATCAAAAGTATCATCGAATTTCCTACCTACAGGATTAAACCTTTCCGTTTTCATTATTTTTTCCAGCAATTTGTCATCAGGGTCAATAGTTCTACCATATAAACCATAGAACAAAGTATCTTGCAAATTAAAAAACCTTAAGTTATCTCTGTTATAATAATTGATATAATCCAATTCATAGTGATCGACAGTACTTTCATCGGCCATAACTTCATTCAAAAATTCTTTAGTACGGTCAATCATATTAACATCCTTATGAAGCACATCTATTGTCAATAGAAAAGGGTTCTTCATTTCATATTCCAAAGAAGTAAGCTTCCCATTTGCCCATGCCAAAATACCAAAAGAAAAAAGAAAGGCTAACACTATACCAATAAAATTAAATTTCCCATTAAGCACGGGAAATTCATTTTGAAGAAATAAACTAATAAAATCCCTATTGATCGTTTTAAAAGCCCGAAAACCACGAAGCACCTTATCAAAAGCCTTCATTGCAGCCCAATGAAGCAATTTGGAGGGCCACCCATATTTTAATGGAGTAACAGGTGATGAATTGTTTTCTGGTATGCAACCGTTTAAGTTATTCTCTATAATGTCTGTGATTTTGTCCCTCAAACCTACAACATCATTACCATCCTTTCCCTTCCAATATCTTTCTTCCTTTTTATTTTCATCAACTACGAAAATATTTTCATTCAACACTTCATAAAAGTTATCACACTTGGGTTTTCCACTAATAAATTCATTCTTTGTTGCATTAGATAATACTACAATTTTATCAGCATATTCTATGGCCAAATCAATATCATGTGAAACTATTACTGCAGCTCTATCGGGCTGTTCATCAATCTTTCTTCTGATAAGTTTAAAAAGTTCCTTTGAATTACTTTTATCGAGATTTCCAGTAGGCTCATCACCAAATAATACGTTAAAATCAGGAACTAATCCCCTTGTAACTGCCACCCTTTGACGTTCACCACCAGATGCAAATTTTGGAAGGCTACGCCAGGTATTCTTGGATAGATTAACAGCTTTAAAAGCTGAAATGGCTTTACTTTCAGAAGTTTTTCTTTTATTAGACAAAACCCTCAAATCAGCTAATGCAACGTTTTGAACATTTAAAAAATTGGGCATTAAGTTATTATCCTGAAATATGAAATTAAAGTTTTGCTGCCGTATTTCAGGTATCGATATTCTTTTCGAACCAGTCCAAATATCATAATAATCAATAGGCTTACCTGTTGAATCAGGAAAATACTGAATTTGTCCTCTTTTTACTCTTTTTAAATCAATATTTTCGGCCATAAGACCAAGGGTTTCAATTAGTGTCGATTTTCCTGACCCTGAATTCCCCAAAATAAAAACTACTTCACCAGATTCTATTTTTAGTTCTTCGATATGCATCACCTTTCCTCGGCCAGGGTAACTACAATCCAAATCTTTAATTATAAATCTATCTGCACTCATAACAAATTTAGTTAAGAATTAATATTAAGGTAAATCATCAATTGGAATAAACAAATATTCATTAACTTTTCCACTTTCATCTTCAATAACATATCTACCAGGATAATTATATAATGTATTCTCAATCTCACTTAAGTTTTCCTGATAACCATTCACATATTTTATAAAATTATTAATCATAGGCATAGGCACTTTGCCCATAATATCACCAATAGTATATTTACAAAAGTCATGTTTACATTCCGCACCAACTATTCTCTCCAAAATTTCAGCAATCTTCTTATTTTCACAGCTTTTATTCGTCATATCCCCAAAAAACCTTTTACAAAATGCTGTCATGGTTGTCTGCAACTTTTCACGCTTCCGGCTATCAGGATAATTTGCACACTTATAAAGGTCATTAAGATCACTATTAATTTCGGATAGTTCGCTTTTTTTGAACAATACAACTTGTTTAAAATAATCATTATTCATTTTCACTGAATTTAGTGAGGCATATCCTTCCTGATATTCTTGAGAAAAACCATCTTTGATCGTTTCCACAGCCTTATCATAGGAAAAATCTAACGCTTTCATAACCATATAAATGCGTCTCGAATTATCTTGGGCATTTTCATCTCCTTGAGTATAAAGAATATCTCTAATTGCATGAATTTTTTCGTTTACATCACTTTCAATTAATTGTATATTATCATCTATTGTTAATGCGAATTTGTCAGGATCTATTTTTTTATTGAGAGCCTGAGGTTGCAACCTCCCAATCAAGTTATATTTATTTGCAGGAAGCTCGATTAATGCTTGATAATCAACATCTATTATAGTCGAATCGCGAATAATACTGAACATAAAAGAAGTCATTTGCTCATTAAACTTTAAATACGCATCTGTTCCATGATTAGCTACCTGAAAAGCCATAAAATTGATGTTTTTCCGCCGAAATCTATCAGCAAGAACAGCTTCGTTAATATGTACATTTTTTCTATTAATAGTATCCTTGTGATCCCCACAATCTCCAATTAAAATTACATAGTTAGATTGAGCAGAATTAAAAGGATACATTCGAGTTGCATAATTTAAACCATAAAATACTGCCTCCTCAGCATCAGCATCTTTTTTACCACCAGGAGGGTATGTAACATTTTCCAGCTTTAATTTGGTTTTAACCCAGTCAGAAATCTTTTCCCAATCTGGATTGGCCTCTCCAGGAGCTTTTTCGACTTGCTTTTCCATATCAGCATCACGATATAATACTGCTCCAAAAGAAAAACTGTTATTAGATTTCTCTTCTGAACCTGCATTTACTTGGCTTTCTACTCTTTTAACTATCTTCTCCATTGCTAGCTTTACACCATCTCTAACTCCTGGTGAATAATTCTCCATGCTTTCTGTTGCATCAATAACAAACACAATGTTAATTTTTCTCAAATTGGAGATCGTTTGCATTAAACTATCAATTTTTTCACCTGAAATTTCCCCAGCAGGAGATTGTACCGCAGATATTCTTCCAATCTTTACAACATCAGATTGCACATCTTTGTCTAACTCCAAAATAGGATACCTATGCTCAACCCCAACAGCCCGGGTTTTATACAATTCATTTTTGCTTTCATAATCAATTAATATGTTTAAGTTCGTGATACATTGCCTAATGGAGTCTGTTTTCCTGTCAGTGTCACGTATGCATTCCGCCTCTAAACCATTATCACCACCACCACTTAGCACTACTCCATAATCCCCTACAAAGGATTCTCTTTCAGATACTGCAGTTGCATCCCAATTTTTTTCCCACAGAACACGATGACTCCAAGTTGAAATATGCTTTTTTGATATCCAACAATAAAAATCATCCTCATTTGTAGCCTTTGTTGTTGTTCCTAGTAGGTAAAAGTCCTCTGATTTGTTATTTATTATTACACTATTTTTTTTATACACATAAAAAAAACGAAATATTCCAGTATGGTAAACGGTATCCTTTCGTTTTAGAGGATTCAAATACTTTCGTATTTTTAAATCATTTGAATTCTCGCCAAGAACCAAAATTATCATTGCCTTGAGGTCAATTTCATCGATGCTATCAACAATACTCTTACTAGCTAGTACAAGATTCTCCCATTTTATCCATCCTAATGACTGTGAAGGAACATTACTATACCCATCAAGTTTTGTAACTTCCATTATTTTCAATCTATAATCAATATCTAGCACCCCTAATCTTTCACCAAAATTAAGTTTGCCATCAACATGACTTAACGATTTACTGTCGTACACTTCATTTTCTGAACGATCAGAAAATACTACCCATGGGTGATTATCGATCACATCATCGCCATCCTGAGGCTCCAACCCCATTACACTTGGCATTAGAAATTTTTGAGGAATATTTTTCAAACTATTGCTTTCTTGGCCATATATCTGAAAAGTAAACTGAAAAATAATTAACAAAATTGAAACTAAAAATACCCTTTTCATACGCAGCATTATTTTATATATTTAAAGTGAATATTTCGGAACTGTATTGGAGTCTTAAGTACATTACTACTTGAATTATACAAAGATTGATAAAATAACTTAACATTAATGTTGTTACTTTGAACAAACAAATCATTAACTACTCTTTTTATTTCTGGATCTGAAAAATCATATGTAGTATAAACATTTACCGAGGAAAAATCAGACATTACTGTTGGACTAGCGTTTATAATGCTATTCTTGAAATTAATAACCTTTTGTAGTTCTTCATCAGTTTCATTTTTACCATTATGGTCTTCAATATAACTATCCCAAGTAAACCCAACACTATTTAAGGTTGTATCACCGAACAATACATTAACAACAGTAGAAAGTCCTCGCAACGGGTTTAGTGTAAAAGGTGTTTGGTCTCCATTCTCAACCGTTTTCTTACCATAAATATCATTAATGAAAAAATGCACATTCACCTCTCTTCGCTTTATCACAAACGAGTTGAAGTAAACAGCTCTAATCTCATTAAGTATATTTTCAATAGGTTTATCTGCACTATAGTCATAAATTATCGATTTAACAGACCCTAATCTCTTAAGGGAATCAACAAGAGCCTGACATGAAGTACAATCCTTAGTCTCCTCAAAAAATGATTTGATGTTATTCTTATTATTGTCACTAAAAGGATGAAAAATACAGTCACTTTTATTAGCTCCTTCAATCGCATAAAATAATGCTGTTTTCAATCTCTCTCTATTAGATTTATCTATAGCATTAGTGCTATTTATCATTTCTGCTGATTTAGGATAGAACATGGGATCAATCTCATTAATTGTAATAAAAATGTCTAAGGGAGGCATATCGTTTATCTCGACCTTCTGCACAGTGCTATCTGAACAAACCTGGGATGCTAAGTTTCCTAGATTAGAACTATTTGTTCCCGCAATTCGAATTTCTTCGCCAAAACTTTTTATCAACAATACATTATTATCAAAAACTTTATCACCATTATCAGTTTTGATTTGTCCGATTTTACCCTTTTCTAAATCATAATAAGAAACATTACTTTTGGAGTATCTCTTATCATCAAAATTTACAGAAAACTTATCAATGTAACTAGTATCTCTTTCCTGTTTGGGCATTTGTTGTGCTAGCCTATTAAGAAATAACTCTTCTGTATCAGTATCATGAAGACTACTTTTAAACTTAGGAGGATTAACAAATGGTTTGCTAGTGTTTTGCAAGTTAATACAAAGACCCACTGAAAAACTACTTACCCCAAGCTTAATTTCTGGATTGGTAACCATTATTGATGAAGTAAGACCATTTTCATTGTAAAGGTGGCAACCGTCATCAGGCTTCGATAGTTCCATCTTTCTATGCTCAAACTGTGTAGATACAAAAACATCAAATGCCTTAGTGACTTGCATACCTATCTTGGCTGATAAATTCCATGAAACTCCAAATTTCTTGAATGGATTTTCATTGTTACTTTCCGAAAGATAGGTAGAAAAACCATATTCAGGAATGTCAGTCAGTTGGAAAGGGTATCCGTTAATACTATATTGGCCTTCATGAGTAACAGTCCCATTAACACTCTCAAAATCAAACTGGTTTAATAACCATGGACTAAACCCTATAGCACCTTCTAAATAACCCCATCGGAATGGAAAATAGCGAAAAGTAATACCAAGAGGCAACTCAAAAAATGACAATGTGTGATTTTGAGATAGCATAGTTCCTTTTGATATCCGTTTATAGTCTGCACTATCTTTATCTTTTGCAGGATATTCTTCATTAAAGTTATCTAATGAAAATGTTCGGTTCAAATTTGAATACCCCAAACCAACAGAATAACCAATGGAATAATTCCGCCCACCAAAAAAGGCATTTCCAGCTGACACTTTAAATTGATATCCATTTTCAACATTATCAGCCTTAATTTGACCTTTATCAGATAACTCGAAGAAATTTATCCCAGATTTAATTCGTATTGTCTCAGGGATTACAGGTTTATACCAATTATCAATAATCAAATCTTCACCAAATTCACTGATTCTGAGTATTTGATAATGCCTATCATCTGCATATTTTTTATATAAAAGACTCAAGACAATATATGTGGAATCAACAACCCTACTACAAGCATCTTCAATCTCATACCCCATTTCATTTAAACCATTACTTGTAGGATATGTACAATCTACATAATCACGTTTTTCTTTCAAAACTTTTACATGAATAACATCATAATTATTGTAATTATTTACCTTTAAAACCTCGAGGTTATGGTGAAAGAAAAGCAGTAATGTAGTAGTATCATTAATTTGTTGTTTTAGTTTATCAACATAAAGTCCAATACTAATATGGCTATCATCATTATGATTGCTCACGCAGAAATCATTAAGAACCTCTATGTTATCGTTATAAAATAGGTTTAAGAAAGTATTCTCTTCAAACATGGATCGACTATTCAATCCATTTTCATATTCTACAAGAAAATTATTAACTTCATTTTCCAGAATCTTATCATCTTGAAAAAATGATTGTGCATAAATGCTTGAAGAGAGCAGTAATGTAAAACCTAAAACAATATGCCACCTTAAAATAATTGTAATATTAATCATCTTTTTCATTTTACTATAAATTTTTTGGTAGTAATCATTTTGCCAGGTTGCTCAACCTGTAAAATGTATATGCCAGGAAATAAATCATGTGTTTGCACGGTAATCAAATCATTATTTTGTACAGAACCTATTGTTTGGCTTTTAACTAATCCTCCAAACACATTCTTAATACATATTTTAGAGACTTCTGAAGAAGGCTCAACAAATCTAACATTCAAATAACTGGTACAAGGAATAGGGAATACTTCTACGTAAATGCC
>Ga0075111_1000672_pt1 | contig 15704 bp, 9 predicted proteins | sample AntAceMetag02UKK_FD_69787 | JGI IMG/M metagenome (GOLD analysis project Ga0075111, IMG submission 69787) | Saline lake microbial communities from Ace Lake, Antarctica - Antarctic Ace Lake Metagenome 02UKK | ecosystem: Environmental > Aquatic > Non-marine Saline and Alkaline > Saline | place... | reverse complement strand
ATTTTATCAAAAGTTATGGAGTTGAATTTAGCTTAGGAAAATCCATCGATATAGGCTTAATTGAAAATGAACTTCAACAAAAGTATGATGCCATAGTGCTTGCCGTAGGTGATATAGAGAAAAATGAACTCGAAGCTCTGGGATTGGATTATCAACAGTCCGAACTTATTGCCAACTCCGAAACTTTTGAAACTGATCGATCAGGAATTTTCGCCTGTGGCAGCATTCTGCGAAAGCAGAAAATGGCTGTAAAAGCCCTGGCACAGGGTAAGGCCGCAGCTCGATCGGTAAATCAATTTCTCAATGGCATTAAGCCGGAGAAGGCCTCTAAAAAATTTAATTCAAAATTTGGCAAGCTTAAGCCCGAAGAGCAGCAGGAATATTTAAAGGAAGCTTCAGGAAATAGCAGACTGATACCTGAGCAAGGACTACTTGATGGGTTTTCAGCAGAGGAAGCCAGGCATGAAGCGAAACGTTGTATGCACTGTGATTGTCGCAAACCTGTGACTTGCAAACTTCGACAATATGCCGATGAATACAAGATCGACCGGCGAACATACTTGAGTGGAGATCGAAAATCTATCAAAAAAGAATTTAACCACAATCTCATCGTTTATGAACAGGAAAAGTGCATCAAGTGTGGCTTGTGTGTTGATATTGTAAAAGCAGAAAAAGAGCTGGTTGGTTTGGCCTTTGTCGGGCGGGGTTTTGATGTCCGTATTGACATTCCTTTTAATGAAACCCTGGGGAAAGCATTTACAAAGGCTGCCATTTTGTGCGCCGAATCCTGCCCCACCGGGGCAATTTCTAAGAAAGTAGAAACAATATGAAACCAATCATTAAAATAGGGTTAATCTTTACCTTATTGCAGTTTGCTGTTCAAGGCTTACTTGCTCAGGATGCCAATTGCTGGCCCTCCTTCCGTGGAAATCCTCAGTTAAACGGAACTACGGATATTGAACTTCCGGAATCCCCAAAACTATTGTGGTCATTCAAAACCGGCGATGCCATTAAATCGTCCCCAATCGTTTGTAACGAAACTATTTACATTGGTTCTGACGATGGCTATGTTTACGCGATTTCTGAATCTGGAGATTTAAAGTGGAAATTCAATGCAGAAACTTCCATCGAAGCACCTCCGCTGTATTTGGACAATACTATTTACGTCGGTTCTCTTGAAGGATTTATGTTTGCACTTGATGCCGAAACCGGTAAATTAAAGTGGAAGTATTATACCGATGGTCAAATCTCTGGTTCGGCAGGATGGGTGAATTCTGAGGATGAAGAATCTAAACACATCATCTTTGGCAGCTACGATTATTTTCTTCATGCTGTGGATGCCCAAAATGGTGATTCTGTCTGGAAATATGAATCGGATAACTACATCAATGGGGCGCCGGCAACAGATGGAAAGGTTGCCATATTTGGTGGTTGTGACGGGAACTTACATTTGGTAAATGTGATTGATGGTAAATTTATCGAAAAGATTGAGATAGGGAGCTATGTGGCAGCATCGGCTGCAATGATTGATGATATGGCCTTTGTTGGTGATTACGACGGAAAGTTTTATGCTGTTGATTTAAAGGAGAAAAATATTGCCTGGACATTTGACGAAGCCGGGGAGATTGTTGGCTCGCCTGCAGTTTATGGAGGGAAGGTAATAATTGGGACCCGTGATAAAAATGTCTATTGTTTCGACAGCAAAAGTGGTAAGGTTTTGTGGAAGTTTCTTACCCTTGGGAAAATAGAAAGTTCGCCGGTAATCGCCAAAAAGTCAGTTGTATTTGGTTCCGGGGATGGAAGAATTTATATCCTTGATTTGAACACTGGTGCTCAAAAATGGGTTTATGAAATTGGAAGCCCCGTCAACAGCACCCCGGCAATAACTGAAGACTTAATTGTGGTTGCCGCAAAGGACGGACGGGTTTATGCTTTTGGAAAAAGTGAAGATTAGTTTGAATCTATAATTATTGCATTAAGAAAATAGATTTCTCCCTTTGGTCGAAATGAGATTGTTAAAGTGGGTAAGGGGGACTGGGGCTGAAATCGCGAAGCGATTTCAGCCCCAGTCCCAACCACAATAACTAACCTTTGTCACCTCGAAGGAGTTTGCGACTGAGAGGTCTATAATTAGCTTGTATTTGATTATAAATATTTTTAAGATGAAATTATGAAGATTATCAACATCGTCCCCGGATTTGGCGGAACATTCTATTGCGGAAATTGCTTGCGCGATAGCGGCTTCACAAAATCCCTGAAAGACGTAGGACACGAAGCCCATACTCTCCCAATCTACTTACCACTATTTGCCGAAGATTGTAATAGTGAAGATGGAATCCCAGTATTTTACGGAGCTGTAAATATTTACCTGAAGCAGAATTTCAGTTTCCTGCGAAGGATGCCCAAGTGGATGAATAGAATGTTTGACTCCTCTCCTGTTTTAAAATATGCTGCAAAAAAAGCCGGTTCAACACGGGCAGAAGGCCTCGAAGAAATGACCATCTCAATGCTCAAAGGCCACGAAGGTTATCAGCAGGAAGAACTTCAGCAATTGATCGACTACCTGAGGGATCACGAAAAACCGGACGTGGTCCACCTTTCAAATGCCTTGTTAATGGGTTTGGCCCATAAAATCAAAACCGATTTGGGAATTCCGGTAGTTTGCTCCTTGCAGGATGAAGATGTTTGGATAGATGCCATGAGCGAAGATTATAAACCCAAATTGTGGCAGTTGGTGGCCGATAAAGCAAAGGATGTTGCGGCATTTGTGGCAGTAAGTGATTATTTCGCAAAACTCATGAAAGAGAAAATGCAGATTCCTGATGAAAAGATTCATACCATTCACGTTGGAATTGATCCTGAAACATACAAGGTTTTTGAACCATCACTAAATCCACCAACCATCGGATATCTTTCGCGAAGGAATGAAGAAAATGGTTTTGAAATACTTATCGATGCATTTATCAAATTGAAAACCGAGTCGCAGTTTACCGATGCTAAGTTGAAAGTTACAGGAGGTAAAACCGACGATGATAAAAAGTTTATCAATAAACAACTCAAAAAGCTAAAGCAAAACAACTGTGCTGATGACATCGAATTTATAGAAGATTTTAGGAAAGAAGAACTGGGTGCTTTCTTTGATGGGCTGACCGTACTGACGGTTCCTGTGGTGAAAGGAGAAGCATTTGGTTTGTTTCAGCTCGAAGCACTGGCATCAGGTATTCCATTGGTGCAACCTGCTGTTGGGGCCTTCCCCGAAATCATTGAAGCCACCGGCGGCGGGGTGGTTTTCGAACCCAATGATGCCAATGCCCTGGCAAAGAAATGGGCTGAAGTTTTTGCCAATCCGGGCCTAATTCAAAAGATGAGTAAAAATGGACTGGAAGCTGTGAAAGGGGATTTTCACCTGAGCAAGCTCACTGGTAAAATCGTGAAGGTTTATGAGGGGATAGTTTAAGAAATATAGATAAAAACATTTGTAATTCAAAATAATGTTTCTAAATTTGTAACAAATTTGATTGAATGAGGGTTATAACCTTTGCAAGGATTCGAGAATTTACAGCAAATTATCTAGATGCTGACATAGCACTAAGAGAGTGGTACACGAAAGTAGGGCAATGTAAATGGTCCTGTTTTGCAGATGTTAAAAATGCTTTCAATAGCGTAGATAGTGTCGGCAATAATCGATTTGTTTTTAATATAAAAGGCAATACGTATAGACTTGTTGCAATTATCATTTTTGCATCCATGAAAGTTTACATCAGGTTTATAGGTACGCATTCACAATATGAAAAGATAGATTGTTCAAATATTTGATTTATGGGAGCAATAAAAAATAAAATGCAATACGAAGTAACGTGTAAAAGGATAGAAGAACTTTTGCAAGTGGTTGATAATGATACGCCAGCAAATGATAAGGATTTTGTTGAACTTGATTTGTTATCTGAATTGACAGCCGATTATGAGGAAAAGTATTTTCCTGTTGAATCACCAACCCTGGTCGAGGTAATTAAGCTAAGGATGTTCGAAATGGGACTCACGCAAATCAAACTTTCACAGCTGTTAAATGTTAGTCCATCAAGGATTAGCGAGTATCTAAATGGTAAAAGTGAACCCACTTTAAAAGTAGCTCGAACCATTAGCAAAAAACTGAATATCGATGCTAATCTGGTGCTGGGGGTTTAAAATCTTGCTGTGATTTATGCAACATCTAAGATGTTGAAGGGATTTTGGTGATGTCGCTGGTTACAATTATGAATTGCCCTACTGGCATTTGGATTGTATTACTTTACCAGTAGTGAGGACAATAATTGAATGGATTATGATGAAGAACCTCGTAGAGGCTGCATAATTGTAACAATGACGAGCAGTAGATAAACATAATCCTCGTAGAGCCTGCCTTGCCGCAGGCAGGGATTCATAATTTTAACTTTTTGCAGGTCAAAATAATAATAAGAATGAAAATACAACTCCAAAACATAACAAAGCACTTTGAAATTCCCGGATCACAAATTCGACGGGAAGTATTGAAGGATATCTCTCTCAATATTGTTTCAGGCGATGCCATTGCCATCGTCGGGCCGTCCGGCTCCGGCAAGAGCACTTTATTAAATATCATCGGCACCCTCGACAAACCTACAAGCGGTAGGGTGGGTATCGATGGCCAGGATGTTTCAGGCTTGAATGATAGACAACTGGCAGACCTCAGAAACCAGGAAATTGGTTTTGTTTTTCAGTTGCACCACCTGCTGCCTCAACTCACTTTAATGGAGAATGTATTGATTCCAACAATTCCAAATACTGACAAAAGACAACGTAAAGCCGCTGCGTCACGTGCCAGAGATTTACTCGACAGCGTTGGCTTGGCTGATAAACTCACTCAAAAACCCGGACAGTTATCTGTTGGGGAGTGTCAAAGGACCGCACTGGTCAGGGCCCTGATCAATGAACCTGATATTTTACTTGCCGACGAACCCACCGGCTCTCTCGACGGAGATTCGGCGGAAGTCATGGGCGAGTTACTGGTGAAAATCAATAATGACTTTGATATTGCGATGGTGCTGGTTACCCATTCGGAACTATTGGCCGGTAAAATGAAACAGGTTTACAAATTGGATAATGGCAAACTCATATAATTTTTAACCTGTATAGAAAGTCGAGTTTTTTAGATAAAGCACCAAAAAACAATTTTCTAACATAGTTATGCCCATGGCAAAATGACAAATAAACCACAAAAATCAATTCACAAAATCCTCCTACTAGAAGTATAATAGTGGTTTTAATTATTGGATTTTTGAGATTGAGATTTATTTGTATTTTGGTTTTTGAGTTTTGATATTTAGATTTTAGAAGCAGAATAATAACACTATGACAATTACAATATAGAACTGGAAATTCATGTCATTTTTCAAATTAGTTATAAAAAGTTTTTGGCATTTCAGACGGCAGCACCTGGCCCTGTTTGCCGGTACACTCATTTCTACAGCAGTTCTCACGGGTGCCCTGATTATTGGCGATTCTGTGCAATATAGCCTGAGGCAACTTGTGGATCTCCGATTGGGAAATACCCGTTATGCTTTACAAACTGGCGACCGTTTTGTTCGTGCTGAACTTGCAAATGATTTAGCAAATGCTGAGGTTTATTCAGCCGCTGCTTTGCTAGCGGTTGACGGAATTGCGAGAAATCCAAATACTAGCGCAACTGTTAACCAAGCAAGGGTGATTGGGATTGACGAAGGCTTTTGGAAACTTTCTGACATCGAAATGCCGCATCTTCTTTTAGATGAAGCAATCATCAGTGCAAATGTTGCCGACAAACTTAACCTGGAAGTAGGTGATGAGTTTTTGCTCCGGCTCAGCGAAACATCTGTAATTCCCCTAAATGCACCCTTTGCGGAGGATGTACAATCTACCGTTGGATGGAGGCTCACGGTTAAACACATCGCCGACAAGGATCATTTGAGCAGGTTTAGCCTGAGGACCAACCAGGCGGCACCCTACAATATTTTTGTCAGCAGACAGCAACTTGCCCAAAAGCTCGAGCTGGAAGGATTGGCAAATGTTGTTTTATTGAATGGAAATGGTAATCAAATTTCAGAAATTAATCAGGAGTTTTCGCGTGTTTGGCAAATCGAAGATGCAGGGCTTCAGTTCAATGAAATTGATGGGTCAGGAAACTACGATCTGGTTTCCAACCGGATTTTCATCGATCAATACATCGCAAACACCCTTAGTGATCTGAATATAAAATCCGAGCCTATTCTTACCTATCTGGTCAACGGTATCCAGGTTAATAAGAAGACATGCCCTTATTCCTTTGTTACAGCCAGCAGTAAATCACACGGTATTTCAAAGCTTAATAACGATCAAATCGATGTAAATGAATGGTTGGCCAAAGATCTGAATATTGATAAGGGTGACACCATAACACTGGACTATTTTACGATTGGGCCATTCCGGCAATTGGAAGAAAAATCGACCCAATTTGTGGTCAGAGAAATTCTCTCGATGAAAAGCATTTCAGGTGATGAATCCCTGATGCCGCAATTTCCCGGCCTGGCAGATGCTGGCAGTTGTCGCGATTGGGAAACCGGTGTTCCGATTGACCTTGACCGGATCAGAAAAAAAGATGAACGTTACTGGGACGACTACAAAGGCGCCCCCAAGGCTTATATTTCGAGGGAAATGGGGGAGCAAATCTGGGCGAATGTATTTGGTAATTATACAACCTTCCGCTTTGATGAAAGGGACATATCACCGGATGAACTCGAAAAGAGGCTGATCAGTCAATTAAAACCTATTGGATTAGGATTGCAGTTTACACCGGTTTATTGCGACGGTCTCGCAGCTACAAGCAATGCTGTCGATTTTGGTGAACTGTTTTTAAGCCTGAGTTTTTTTGTAATTGCCGCAGGAGTATTGTTAACCATGATGTTGTTCGCTTTAAGCATGGAATCAAGGAAAAAGGAGGCTGGTATTTTGGCCGCTATCGGTTTCAGGAACTGGCAAATTGCCGGGTTCAGAATAGCTGAAGCATCGCTTGTGGTGGTGCTAGGCAGTGTTACAGGCGCATTTGTGGGCATACTTTACAATTATGTAATTATGGCCGGGCTGAATTCTGTTTGGCAAGATGTAGTGCGCACCAACATGATCGATGTTTTTATTCTCCCTCAAACATTGATAATCGGCGCGGTGAGTGGAATTGTTATTGCTGCCCTGGTGATGCTGTTCATTACCCGCAATATGTTGAAACAACCACTTATCGGACTGATCAAGGATTCGGGTATCACCACATTAAAGAATGTCAAATCCAAACACTTTTTAAACCTGCTGCTCATTTTTATCGGGCTTACAGCAGCACTTGCAATAGTTATTTACACCTTACAAAGTTCGGACACCGGAAATTCCGGAATGTTCTTGACGGCGGGTGGATTGTTTCTGGTTGCCAGCCTTGCCTTTGTTTACAGAATATTGATTAAGTTAGATGGTGTTGCTAATCATTCTGGCATGACTGGCTTCGGCCTGGCTTTAAAAAATGTTTCAAGGAACCGGGCCAGGAGTATCACCGCAATTTCTTTATTGGCGCTTGGTGTTTTTACCATCGTTATCACCGGGGCCAATCAAAAAACATTTTATGGTGCCGATACCAGGCGAAGTTCGGGAACCGGTGGATTTAGCTATTGGATTGAAACGGTTGCCCCGGTAATTTACAACCTGAATTCATCTACTGGGCAGGAAAAGTATGGACTGGAGAGCGATGGGATTTCAGGGAAAATTGACTTTATGCAATTTCATGTTTTAGATGGTGATGATGCAAGTTGCCTCAACCTTAACCAGGTGGGCCGCCCACAAATTTTAGGGATCGATGCTGGGAAGCTTGATGAGCGCGGATCATTTTCATTTGCTAATTTAATTGACGGAATTGACCCCGACCATCCCTGGTTGGAACTTGAAGAAATTAGCTCCGAAGGCATCATCCCTGCTTTTGCCGATCAAACTGTAATTACATGGGGGCTGATGAAAGAAGTGGGCGATACATTGACTTACCTCAATGAAAAAGGAGAAGAAATAAAGCTGCTGCTTGCCGGTGGATTAAACAATTCAATTTTCCAGGGAAACCTCTTGATTGCTGATGAGATTTTCAGGGAGAACTATCCATCAGTAAGCGGTTCAAAAATTATGCTGGCTGATGCTGGTGACCAGAATGATAATCACTTGAAGGAAATTCTTCAATCCCGGTTTACCGATTTTGGCATAGAGATCAGTTCCACCTCTGCCAGGCTTGCCGAATTCAATTCAGTAACCAATACCTACCTCGCAGTTTTTATGGCCCTTGGTGGTTTGGGCGTTTTGATTGGCACACTTGGCCTGGGTATTTTACTCCTGCGGAATATGCTCGAAAGGAAACGTGAGCTTGCCCTGCTGCTCGCCCTTGGGTTCAGAAAAAAGCTGGTAATACAGCTCATCGTTTCAGAAAACCTCTTCCTGCTGCTTTGTGGAATCGTTGTAGGAGTTTCGGCTGCCATCATCGGTATTTTACCTTCCTTGCTCAGTCCTGCCTTTGTGATGAACACCCCACTCATCCTCATTATCCTGCTTATCATTTTCATCAGTGGCCTGGCCTGGATTTATTTTCCTGCGAGGAGTGCGCTTAAGAAATTACCTATCGACAGTTTAAGGGCGGAGTAAAATTATTTTGCCTAAAAGCACATGTGGGCAAAATATGTCATATTTTTGGGTTTTGGATAAAACCAGCCACAGACCCACGTAGCAACGCTTAGTTAAAATCGGGTGGAAAAAAATTGGGATAAAAAAAAAGCTAGGTTTTTTGCCACAAAAAGCTCAACCCAAAATCAGTACATTTGCAAATTGTACAATCTCATTCATAACCAACATTTACAAAATAGCTGCTTTTTGCAGAAATGAAAAGGTATTTCAAAAAAATGAACAGAATTAAAGAAGTACTTAATGAGAAAGGGATAAAGCAAACCTGGTTATCTGACAAATTGGGTAAAAGTTACGATATGGTTAATGCTTATGTGCAAAACCGACAACAGCAACGACTTGAACTGCTTTACAAGATTGCAAAAATACTGGATGTTGAAGTGAAAGATTTACTAATTGAGATTAAAAACCAGAAATAAATATGGCAAACAATAATTCAGCCCTCGAACAATTAAAAAGCTTCCTGAATGAATTGTTCCAGTTTGATTCACAGGATTTGGATTTTGGTGTGTATAAAATATTGCATTACAAACGGAAAGAGATAAAGGATTTTATCGATAAGCTTCTTGTTGACAAGGTAAAGGTACAATTACAAACACTCACAAGCGAAGAAAGTAAAAAGGCAGTCCAGCAACTTAAGGATATAGAAAAGGATGAATTTATTCAGGGCTGGATTATTGCAACAGAAGAAGAGAAGAAAATTGGCGAAAAAATGGCTGGCTCAAAGGTAGCAGAATACCGAAGAGTAAAAACCCTTGTTGATGAAGCCCGAGTTGCAGAAGGAACAGAAAACCAGATTTACAACCACCTTGCACTTTTCTTTTCACGATATTATGACAAAGGCGACTTTATTAGTAAACGCCGTTTTGGGAAAAATGAGAAATACATGGTGCCTTACAATGGGGAGGAAACTCATTTTTATTGGGCCAACCACGACCAGTATTACATCAAGTCATCCGAAACATTCCAGCAGTATGCTTTTAAAATCCCTACCCAGACTGATGATGTAGTGGTTAATTTTAAACTTACTTCTGCGCAAGTTGAACAAGGCAATGTAAAAGCAGATGAAGCCAATTATTTTATCCTTTCCGAAAAAGAAGCTGAAATTGGAGAAATAGAAACAAACTTCTTTTTTGAATACAGGCCATTGACAGGTGAAGAAAAGAAAACCTTTAAAGGCAATAACAAACAGGATATACTAAACGAAAGAGCTTACGAAGATTTAAAAAATAAATATGGGGGAAAAATTTATTTGGTGAAACTCTGGGAAACCGACAAGGACGACAAAGCCCTTTTACTTAAAAAACTACACCACTACACACGCAAAAACAAGTACGACTTTTTTATCCACAAAAACCTGAAAGGCTTTTTGCAGCGCGAACTCGACTATTACATTAAGTCGGAACTGATAAATGTGGACGACCTGTATGTAACCGAGGTGGATTCGTATTTCGACCGATTGAAGCACAATATCAAAACCATTAAAGTATTTAAAACCATTGCCGATACCATTATCGAATTTGTTAGCCAGATTGAAGATTTCCAGAAAAAACTATGGGAGAAAAAGAAGTTTGTACTCAGCACCCAATGGGTGATTACCATCGACCGGCTGGTGGAATACATTGGCGAAGAAGCCGCAAAACCTATTTTGGAAGAAGTAATAAAAAATGAAAAACAAGTTGCTGAATGGAAGGAATTGTTTGGGGAAGAGAACGTTCCGAAAAAACTCTCGGTTGAGGCTTTAAAAGCTGACATGTATAATTGGCGAAAATTGCCAGTTGATACTGTTCATTTTACTAAAGAGTTTAAGACTGAGTTGTTGAATAAATTATCGGAAAAAATTGATTTGGAAAAAAAGGCGGATGGATTAGCATTGCACTCAGATAATTATCATGGTCTTTGTTTGCTGCAAGGAAAATACAACAAAAGGGTTCAATCCATTTATATTGACCCCCCTTATAATACAGACGCATCAGCAATTTTATATAAGAATAATTATAAGGCTTCATCTTTTGCTTCATTGATGGATGAACGACTTAAAGCTGCTCATGATTTATTAAAGACATCTGGGATAATTTGTGTCGCCATTGATGATGAAGAAGTTTTAACACTCCGCCAAATTTTAAATTCATTATTTATAAAACAGTTAGGCATTGCCACAGTCAGGTCTAATCCAGCTGGTAGAAAAACCAAAGGAAAATTTGCACCAGCACATGAATATGCACTTTTCTATGGTAATGATTTAGATGCTATACCTTCAGCCCTTGATATATCTAAGAAGCGCCTACGAAGATACCCACAGGTAGATGAAAAAGGTAATTTTGCTTGGGCGAACTTTATTCGTTCAGGAAATAATGACCGACGAGAAGACCGTCCGAAATTGTATTACCCCATTTTTGTCACTGATAATAATAAACTCCGTGTACCAGATATGATATGGAGCGATGAGAAAGGAGGATACATTCTGCAAGAGGTATCGAAAAAGAATGAAACAGTTGTATATCCTGTATTAAAAAGTGGCAATAGAACAATTGAAAAAAATTGGCAAAGAGGGCATAAAAGATTCATGACTGAATTAGAGGAATATAGAGTGCGTCGCCCAAACGATAAATTGATAAGCATCGATTTTAAGACTCGCATGGATGAAGGTTCTCTTCCAACTACGTGGTGGGAAATGAAAGAATATGCATCTGCAAATTATGGAGCTTCTGAAATGAAAGCGATATTTGGTGAAAATCCATTTGATTTCCCTAAAGCTCGCAAATTAGTTGAAGATTGTATTAATACCTCCGGTGGTTGTCAACATGAATCAATAATTGTCGATTTTTTTCCAGGTTCAGGAACTACCTTCCATGCAACTCAGGAATTAAATAGGAAAAATAAGACGTCTAATAAAACACTATTAATCGAACAAGGTCAATACATTTACTCTATCATCATCCCCCGCATTAAAAAAATCGCCTATACTTTCGAATGGAAAGAAGGAAAGCCCAAACCTTCGGCAAGCTCAGGAACTGGCAGCATGAACGGCCTTGGCGTATTCTTCAAATACCAACGCCTGGAGCAATACGAAGAAGCATTAGAAAACATTGCTTTTACTGCGCATAAAGATGCACAGCAACAAGCCCTGGAGTTCGACCAGTACATACCCAAATATATGCTGGAGTTCGAAACCAAAAACAGCCAAACACTTGTAAATACAGAGGCCATGAAAGACCCCTGGGATTACAAGCTGAAAGTGTGGGACGGCTTTACTTACGATACCGAACAGGAAGTTGATTTGGTGGAAACCTTCAATTATCTTATTGGACTGCATATGCAAAAATGCATAAGCAAAGAATTGAATGGCAAAAAATACCAGTTTGTTTATGGACACAATAATGCCAATAAAAAAATACTGGTGGTTTGGCGCAGCGTGAGAGACTGGAAAATTGAAGATTACAAAGCAGATAGCGAGGCATTGAAAGAAGAATTAAAAAATTACACTTACGATTTGCTTTACATCAACGAACAGGCACATATCGAAGGGTATCAACCCATCGAAGAAGTATTCAAGAACAAAATGTTACCGTAATCATGCAGCTAAGTAAAAAACTCATATTATTCCGCTTTATACTCGGGCAGTTTGGCTACGATACATTTGAAGAACTGCGCGATGATTTTAACAACAAAGAAACCGGGACAAGCTCGACAGGCTATACTTTTTTTGCTGCGGCAATTATGTCGAACACAAAGAAAAAAGTTGAAGACAATCAGATTCAGCTATACGATGAAGCCATACAAGGCTATGAAAAGAAGCTAAGAGATAACCGGGCCGAACCTTTCTTTTCGTTCAAATATTACCAGTGGTTTTCATTGCTTTTTACCGAATACTTTTTCGATTTATACAGCAGTCAAAAAGAAAGTCTGATTCAACAACTCAATGTATTAATGGAGTTGGAAACCGACTTTAAAAACATAGAAGTATTTACCGAAAACGATCTGAAAAAATTGGCCTACTGGATGGCAACAGGTAGTGGCAAAACCCTTATCATGCACTGCAATTTTTGGCAAGCTACCAAATACTTCAAAAACGATTGGGAAAATATTATTCTAATTACCCCAAACGAAGGGTTAAGCCGTCAGCATTACGAAAGTTTTTCCGAAAGTGGCATTGATGCAAAACTGTATTCAGGTAGTGAAGAAAGTTTAAAAACCAGGGAAGGTGAAGTATTAATTCTGGAAATCACCAAACTGGTAAAAGACAAAGCAGGCGAAGGCGTAAGCGTGGATGTGGATCATTTTTCCGAATCGAAAAACCTTGTATTCATTGATGAAGGCCATAAAGGTTCCAAATCAGAAGAACAAACCTGGAAAAAACTGCGCCAGCATTTAACCCGTGGAGAAGGCTCCTTCACTTTTGAATATTCTGCTACGTTTGGCCAGGTAATTACCGATAAAAACAAGTTTCTTTTTAATGAATATGCCAAGTCTATTCTATTTGATTATTCTTATCGCCACTTTTACACTGATGGTTACGGAAAAGATTTCAGCGTTTTCAATCTGGATGCAACAAATGAATACAGCGAAGAACAAAACAAACTTTTGCTTACCGGTAGTTTGTTGGGCTATTACGAACAACTGGTATTATTCGAAGAATATCAGGATGAATTACGACAATATAATATTGAAAAACCACTTTGGGTTTTTGTAGGGAGCAGGGTAATAAGTTCATACGGTAGTTTAACCCAAGGCGATAAGCAAAATATTTCAGATGTAACACGGATTGTTAATTTCTTCAAATTTGCCCTGTCCTCTCCGCAGCAATTGCAGCAACAAATAGATAAAATTCTTTCCGAGCAATCGGACTTAAGAGATAAAGATGGAGATGATATTTTCAAAGCCCGATTTCGATACCTGAAAGAAAACAAGCCTGTTGCAGAAGATATTTTAAACAAAGTTTTTAATGGTATTGGCAGTCTTGAAGCTTTTCAGGTGAAACAAGCCGAAGGCGAAATAGCATTAAAAACCAAAACCAGTGATAATTATTTTGCTGTAATCAATATTGGTGATGTTCCTAAATATGCAAAAACACTGGAAGCAGATACCAATGGTGAATTAGTTATTCAGGATGATAACTTTACAAAATCATTATTTCAGGCAATTTCAGAAACAAACTCAACCATAAACATTTTAATCGGCTCCAAAAAGTTTATCGAAGGATGGAACTCATGGCGTGTTTCCAGTATGGGTTTAATGAACATGGGAAAAAGCGAAGGAGCACAAATTATTCAGCTTTTTGGGCGTGGTGTGCGTTTAAAAGGCAGAAATTTCTCGCTAAAACGTGAAGAAGCAAATGCCCCATATTACATAAGAGCTTTGCAAAGTATTTCAATTATGGGATTGAACGCTTCATACATGAGTCGCTTCTTGGTTGAAATTGAAAATGAAGTGCCGGAATACACAGAATATCCGATTGAGATTAAATTCAATAATAAAGAAAAATGGAGTGGTCAGATTATGACTTTCCGAAAACAGGAAGATAAGAACTATAAGGATGAAATAGTTGAATTAGAGTATAACAGCCAAATAGCCAAGCGAGTTACAATAGATTTACGAAATAGAGTAAGCGTTGCGTCAGGTGGTTTTAATTCTCAGGTAGCCGAAGATACAGTGTCGTACTGCGATAATTTCCTTAAACGCTTTATCAATTTTATTGATTTAAATGCACTGGTAATAGAAGCTAATCGGTATAAATTAATCAAAGGTTATTGTAATTTAATAATCAATGCGTTTGCCATTCATAAATTAATTACGGATAGCAATTTTAACATTTATAGCCATAAAGGCCAATTTGGTTTGGATGAGGCCATATCCGGGAAAGTTCATTCTGTTGCTGTAAGTTTGGTGAAAGATTATATCAATAAATTTTATGCCGATAAAGAAAAGGAATTTTTGACAAAATATTTAACCTACGATTTGCTCGACCATGAAACCCATGCAGAGATGTTCCCGGCCTCACAAAAGATGATTGTTAAAGTGCCAATGAAACATGAGGCATTTATAAAGGAATTGGAAAAAAGCGTTAAAGAAATGTATGAAAGTGATACAAAAACACTTCCCTCAATACACTTTGACAAGCACTTATACTCACCAATAGCAACTGTTGCAGGCGGGGAAAAGTACAAGGAGATTAAAACCGTTCCCACCCGCTTAAATGAAGGGGAAAGAGATTTCCTGAAGCATTTGCGCGAATTTGTAAAGGAAACTAAATTGTTTGAAGGTAAAGAATTATTTGTCCTTAGAAATTTATCAGTAAAAGGAATTGGGTTTTTCATGGAAAGTTCAACCTTTTACCCAGACTTTATTTTATGGGTAGTAGATAAGAAAAAACAATACATTTATTTCCTTGACCCAAAAGGCATATTACTTGGAGACAATCATTTTAACAATCCCAAAATATTATGGTGTAAAGAATCAGCTCCCGAATTGGGGCAAAAGATTCAGCAAGAATTAACCAAAGACAAAAAAGATATTTCTGTTTCCATTTCAGCTTTTATTCTGTCTTATACATCATTTAACGAAGTGAGAGACAGGTGGGGAGAAGGAACTGGAACATCCAAAGAAGACTTTGCAAAAAACAATGTGCTGTTTATTGAAAACAACAAAGATTATTTGATTAGAATATTTAAAAATTTAGGGCAATAATTGCCAACCCTTCGCATCGAAACACATTGGCAGGTCGCACAAGCCAACACAAAATCAAAAATCACAAAAGAATATGTCTTACGAACGCTAAAATTCAGACTAAATGAAAAAAGCCAGCAGGTAAAACGCGCTCAAAAATCATAGCAGCCCTTCGGGACAGCAACGCTATTTAGCTTAGTAAAATATTCAAAATAACTTCCTCAAAGACATGATTAAATGGATTAACATTTAATCATGAATTTTGCAACAAAAGTACTTATTAACAATTCGTTATTGATAAAAAAAACCATTCG
>Ga0075111_1000669_pt1 | contig 15733 bp, 9 predicted proteins | sample AntAceMetag02UKK_FD_69787 | JGI IMG/M metagenome (GOLD analysis project Ga0075111, IMG submission 69787) | Saline lake microbial communities from Ace Lake, Antarctica - Antarctic Ace Lake Metagenome 02UKK | ecosystem: Environmental > Aquatic > Non-marine Saline and Alkaline > Saline | place... | reverse complement strand
TTTTAGGGGGATAGTTGGTGACTGGTTAGCTACAACTGTTTAATGTAAAAAGGGATCAATATTCGGGCTATGAAATGGAATAGTGAAAGAATTTAATATGATTTTGTAAATAATGGCATTACCCATAAACATAGATGAATTACTGCACGGCAATACTGTTGAATGGGATAGGATTGAGTTAAAAAAAGGATGGAATCCTGAGGATGTCATTCACTCTTTATGTGCCTATGCCAATGATATTAATAATTGGGATGGAGGCTATGTCATTATTGGAGTAGAAGAAGAAAATGGGAAAGCCAAATTGCCGCCTATTGGTCTTCAAGTTCAAGAATTGGATACCATCCAGAAAAAACTGATTGAACTGGCTTATAAGATAAGTCCTACTTATGTTCCTGTTTTTCAACCATATTTAATGAATGAAAAGCATATTCTGGCTGTTTTTGCTCCTGCTGGAGATAACAGACCATACAAAGCCCCTATTAGTTTAAGCGAAAAAAGAACCGAGAGAGCAATGTACATTAAGCGTGGCTCAAAAACGGTAAAAGTGAGAGATGGTTCAGATGATGAGAGAAGACTAATTGAACTCACGGCACGCATTCCTTATGACGACCGAATAAACCAAACTGCCGGGTTAGACGATTTGAATTTACGCTTGATTCAAATCTATTTAAAAGAAGTGATGAGCTCCTTGTATGAAGAGAGTACAAAAATTCCATTCGCTGAATTGTGTAGACATCTATTGATAGCCAAAGGTTCTGACGAACTTTTACGACCTACAAATGCCGGATTGCTTTTGTTTAGTGAGCATCCCGAAAAGTATTTTTCAGGAGCGACCATTGAATTGGTGATTCATAAAAATGAAGTTGGGAAAGATTATACCGAAAAGATTTTTACAGGTTCAATTGTAAAACAACTTAGAGATGCTTTGAGTTTTATTAAAACCAATATTATACAAGAGTATGTTTCAAAAGCGCCCAATCAGGCAGAAGCTGTAAGATACTTTAATTACCCCTACCAAGCTATCGAAGAAGCTGTTGTAAATGCAGTGTATCACAAAAGTTATGAACGAGAAAATCCTGTCGAGATTCAAATACATAAAGATAAAATTGAAATATTGAGTTTCCCGGGGCCCATGCCACCTATTAACCAGGAAATGCTAAAGAGGGAAAGGGTGGTAGCAAGGGAATACAGAAATCGCAAAATTGGTGGGTTTTTAAAAGAGCTGAAACTCACAGAAGGCAGGGGAACAGGGTTACCCATTATTCACAGAACTTTAGAAGAAAATGGTTCGCCTCCACCTGTATTTGAGACCGATAATGACCGATCATATTTTTTAAGCATTATTAAAATCCATCCTCTTGCCCATTCTATCTTAGGTCAGGAAGATGACCAAACAAGAACCAAAGATAAAGCGCTTGAATTCAAAAACTTAAGTAACATCAACCCTTATCTTAGGCTCTCTGTCTCCGCAATTGGAGACAAAGACAGAGAAGCAATTAGAAACAACATTACACCAAAAGCTGAGCGATTGTTGCAATATTGTGTAGAACCGAAATCAAGGGAGGCAATTTTCGATAAAATTGGGCTATATAATAACACCAAAAATTTTGGAAACCATTTCAAACCATTGATAGATGTAGGATGGCTTCAACTCACACTCCCTGATAAACCCACAAGTAGGGATCAACGATATCTTACCTCAGTGCTTGGAAACCAATTGCTAACTCTTTTGGAAGCCAGGAATACAAAAAATATGCAACGAATTCAGGTGGTATCTTCCAATATTGCCTCAGTAGGTTATGATGCGGAAAAGATGATATTGGAAATTGAATTTCATCACGGTGCTATTCATCAGTATAAAGATGTGCCAAAAAAGGTGTATGAAGAGCTCATGCACTCGGCAGCAATTGGAAGCTATTTTATGCATAATATTCGTGAAAATCGCAATTATCAAAAAAATTAATGTAACAGATAAAAGCTATCATTAACAACAAATTATGACAGGCCCGCAGAGTATGCTGAAAGTATGGCTGGAATATCCCGTCAATAAATTTTCATTATTTTAATAACACATCTTATCAATACGATTAGTCCCAAAAAAAGCCTTCATTTTTTTTATCACTTCACAAAAAAAAATCCCCAAACCCCCAACCATTGCAATGATTTTATTTTCGAAATCCAAAGCAATAAAAATTTAATTGTTTTTGTTGATAAAAACCCCTGTCCGAAGAGTGTAAAATAGTGAATATTAGAAAGATATTTAGTATTTTTGTGGCAAATTTTAAGCATATTTTCCAATTAATTGATTATGACAGCAGAAGAGAAAAATTTGTCTTCACAAGATTATTCAGCAGATAACATTCAGGTACTCGAAGGACTTGAAGCCGTAAGGTTACGCCCTGCAATGTACATTGGCGATGTAAGTACAAAAGGACTCCACCATCTGGTTTACGAAGTTGTGGATAATTCCATTGATGAGGCACTTGCAGGTTACTGCGATACCATAGAGGTGTTTATCCACAAGGACAATTCAGTTACTGTTACCGATAATGGCCGTGGAATCCCCACCGGCTTGCACGAAAAAGAAAACCGCTCGGCACTTGAAGTAGTAATGACAGTGCTCCATGCCGGGGGTAAATTCGATAAAGGATCCTACAAGGTTTCAGGTGGTTTGCATGGAGTTGGTGTTTCGTGCGTTAACGCACTTTCTACAAAACTTGTGGCTACAGTTTACCGCGAAGGGAAAGTTTTCCGCCAGGAATATCACCGTGGAAAACCCGTTGAACCTGTAAAGGTCATCGGCGATTCAAACGAAAACGGCACCATGGTTACCTTTATGCCCGACAATACCATTTTTATTGTTTCAGAATACGATTATGACATTCTGGCAAACCGCCTTCGTGAACTTTCGTTCCTTAATAAAGGCATTAAACTAAAAATTACCGATGAAAGGGCAAGCGATGAAAACGGTGAATTTGTGTCAGAAGATTTCCTTTCAGAGAGAGGGCTTGCAGATTTTATTGACTACCTCGATGCAACCCGCGACAAATTAATGCCCGATCCCATTTCGATCGAAGGAGAGAAAAACGAAATGCCGATCGAGATTGCCATGCAATACAATACCTCTTTCAGCGAAAATCTCCATTCGTATGTAAACAATATTAATACCCACGAAGGGGGAACACACCTCGCAGGTTTTCGGAGGGGATTAACCAGAACGCTTAAATCCTATGCCGATAAATCGGGGATGCTTTCAAAGCTCAAATTCGATATTAGTGGTGATGATTTCCGCGAAGGACTTACAGCCATTATTTCCATAAAAGTTCAGGAGCCCCAGTTTGAAGGGCAAACAAAAACCAAGCTTGGTAATTCGGATGCGATGGGTGCTGTTGACCAAATGGTTAGCGAATCGTTGTCGCATTATCTCGAAGAAAACCCGAAAGAAGCCCGCACAATCGTTAACAAAGTTATTCTTGCTGCCACAGCACGTCATGCCGCCCGTAAGGCCCGCGAACTGGTTCAGCGGAAGAATGTACTTTCTTCAACCGGGCTGCCCGGGAAACTTTCCGACTGCTCTGAAAGAGATCCTGCAAAGTGCGAAATTTACCTCGTGGAGGGTGATTCTGCGGGTGGCACGGCCAAGCAGGGCCGCGATCGAAAATTTCAGGCCATTCTGCCTTTGCGCGGAAAAATCCTGAACGTGGAAAAAGCTATGCTTCACAAAATCTTCGAAAACGAGGAGATCAAAAATATGTTTACCGCGCTTGGAATTTCCATCGGTACCGAAGAAGACAGCAAAGCGCTAAATCTTGTCAAGCTGCGCTATCATAAGGTTATCATTATGACGGATGCCGATGTGGATGGTAGCCATATTGCCACACTTATCCTCACTTTCTTTTTCAGGTATATGAAAGAACTGGTTGAGAGGGGCTATGTTTACATTGCTACGCCACCACTTTATTTGCTCAAAAAAGGGAAAGACGAAAAATATTGCTGGTCGGATGATGAAAGGAACGCGACCATTAAAGAGTGGTCGGTAAACGGCGAAAGCAAAGGCGTACACATTCAGCGTTATAAAGGTCTTGGCGAAATGAACGCCGAGCAACTGTGGTCAACCACCATGAATCCGGAATCCAGAATTTTGAGGCAGGTTCAAATTGAAAACGGAACCGAGGCCGACAGGATTTTTTCGATGCTCATGGGCGATGAAGTACCTCCCAGGCGTGCGTTTATTGAAAGAAATGCTAAATACGCTAAAATTGATGTGTAGCGATTGTGAACGCTACTTTTTTCATTGTTTTTTTCCCTCCCGGTTATTGTTTTCCGGGAGGTTTTTTATGCCTGCATGAGTTTATTATTTCTTTTTGATGGATTGTAACTTGAGGTAGGTCAGCAACCGCCAAAACCATTCTAAGGGGCCAAACTTAAAATATTTTAACCATAGTGGTGAGATAATTAGCAGAATTATCCATATTGCAAGCACAAAAAGCAATTGTGGGGCAAGCTCAACTTTTGCAAAAAGGGCAAGACCGTTTCCGTAAAAAACAAACATGCAGATCAACGACATCAATATGTAATTTGTAAAGGCCATTTTACCAACAGCCGAAAGCACTTGTTTAAATCTAATCAGGAAGGATGATTTAGCGATTAGCATTACAACTCCAATATATCCCAAGGCGGTAAATACACTCCCAAGGTAATTGAACATGCTCCCAAAAAATTGCGAAAAAAGCATATTCCAGTCTGCTTTAAAGTTTTCATATACACCCCATCCTGAGAGCAAAAATCCTATCGGGATGCCAATTAATGCCATCCCAAAATAAAAACTTCGTGATTTGTTGGCTGAGAGTACGCCGGATTTAAAAAGAGCCATTCCCAATAACATCATTCCCATAACCCGCCAAAATACAAACCAGAAGAATACAAAGGTTTGCAGCAATATTGCTTTCTCAATGCGAAATTGCATCTGTGTTAGCCAGCTTCCACTACGGATGGCGATTTCATTTGCAATGGCATCAGGGGGAGGGGCCCAACCTTTCATGTTCTGATCGATGGATTCCTGTGGCCAAAAATCAGTTGTTGCTCCGGCAAAAAGTGAAAATAATACCGGTACGATTAAAAACACACCTCCAACAATTAGCAAAGTTTTTATAGATTTTTTTCTGAAAACAAAAACCAACATACCACACAGGCTATAGGCCACCAGAATATCGCCGTACCAAATAAGGTAGGCGTGCAACAGGCCAAAAATCAAAAGCCAGAACATTCGGCGGTAATGCAACACTCCCGGGCGTAAACCTTTTGCGGCAGCATTAGACGTGAACAGTAACACACCTGCTCCAAATAATATGGAGAAGATAGTCATAAATTTTTCGCTGGCAACAACATGCGAGAACATCCATATCCACTTGTTAATCCCTGATAGATCGCCCCATGCGGTGGGATTCATATAGGCAGCGCTAATCATCGCAAAGGTTTGAATGTTCATAATAAGAATACCTAAAACAGCTATCCCTCTTAATAAATCAATCGAAAGGATTCTTTCAGAAAGTCCTTTCTGAGTTTGAATTTCATTTTGGCCCATTGTTTCGTTCTTTTTATTGAGGCGAAAAATAATACTTTTTTATAAAACAGCATGTTGGATTTCCCCCCTTCCTCACTATTCTTTTATTTAGGCAGCTATTTTATGGTAATATTAAAAAACCAATTTTTTTTGTTTCTTTGTTCTAAAGTATTTTTACTGAAATGAAACATCGGCTAATCAATATTCTTATTTCTCCATGGATGGTTGCATTGCCCGTTTCATTTGTGGCATTTATACTTCATCCGGTTTGGTATGTATATTTTCCCATTTACTATGCTTCATTTCTCCTCTTTATTTTGCTTATCCAAGGTCTTTCCGAAATTCGAAAAAAAAGAAAAGATGAGTTAAGATACAGACTTATTATGCTTGAGCTGAATTCGATAAAAAGCAGATTGAATCCACATTTTGTTTTTAATGTGATGAGTACTTTATCCAATCTTGTGTTGAAGGATGATAAAACCCGGGCTTACGAATGTATAACCTTATTCTCAGGATTTCTGCGTCAGACTTTTGAAAATAGCGGGATTCTGGCAATCCCGCTTAAAGATGAACTATTGTTGGTTGAAAAGTATATTAAACTACAATGGATACGATTTTCTGGATGCTTTGATTTCAACATTCAGGTTGACGATCAGGTAAACTTAAGCAGGAGGATTCCTAAAGCCTTAATTTTGACCTTTGTAGAAATAGCTGTCAAGCATGGGATATTTCATAAGCAAAGAGATGGTTTGTTGGGAATTAAAGTTACTGTTGAAGAAAAAGATACGGTAATTAGCATCGAGAATAATGGGGCTGACACCGGGCAAATTGAAAAAAAAACGGACAAGAAATTAGGTATGGCTCTTTTTATTATGGACGAATACCTGGAAATTTTAAATGCCTTAAACAGAAGCAAAATCATTTATCGTACCGAGACAATTTTGGATAAACAAAATGCATATTCAGGTACCAAAGTAATTATCAGGATTCCTGAAAGTTTTAAGCTTGAAATCAATAGCTTAAAAGCATAAAATGATGGTATTACTTAGTAGTAGAAAATTTATGAATTTTTCGGGTTAACCAAGGAATGTTTTTAGCAATCCATACAATTCGCTTGCTTTTATTGGTTTCGAAAGGTATTCATCGCAGCCTGCTCCATAGCTGTTCTCCCTGTCGCCCTTTAAAGCAAAGGCAGTTTGGATTATTATCGGAAGTGACGGGCTGAATTTTTTAATGTGCTCTGTAGCCTCATAACCATTCATTACCGGCATACGTACGTCCATCAGGATGAGGTCAACATCGTTGCCCCCAATTACATAATCCACTGCCTGTTTTCCATTAAAGGCCCTTTTTATTTTTACCCTTGTTTTGCGCAGCATGATTTCCAGCAATTTAAAATTGGAATCTTCATCCTCGGTAATTAAAACAGTTTTATCAGGCCAGTCCATTTCCTTTTTATCTTTCGCCGCTTGATGCAGTTCGGGTATTAACCCGGCGGGCAATACCGGGTTGAAGGGAAGCAGAAAATGAAATGCCGAACCTTTGTCTTTTGACGATTCGATTTTGATATCGCCATGCATCAAACGAGCAATATTTCTGGAGATCGACAGCCCTAAACTACTTCCTGATGCTGTGCCCATATAATTATCGTTGGTATGGATAAACTGGTCGAAAACCAATTCTTTTTCTTCCTCGGAAATCCCCATTCCGGAATCTTTTACATAAAAGTCGATAAACTTTCCTTCGTGTTGTTCTAACAACGAATACCCAAATTCTACTGATCCTTGTATGGTTTGTTTGAGCGCGTTTTCGAGTAGGTTTATCAGAACCTGGTTTATACGCGAAGCATCTGAATAAAACACGAGGTTTTCATCAATTTTATTTTGCTTGGTAATAACTTTCACATGTTCTCTGTCAAGCTTTGCCTTTAGCTTGTCGATAATATAATAATTGTCATATAGTATTTTATTGGCCGAACATTTAGTATTTGAAATGAGTAGTTGCCCTGCTTCAATTTTCGCAATATCAATAATGTTATCAATGGTGGCAAGCAGTTTTTTGCTGTTATCAATTATCAAATCGAAAAACTCTTCATGGTCATCTTTTGAATAATCATCGGATCGCAGCATTTGCGTAAAACCAATAATGGCATTCATCGGGGTGCGAATTTGGTACGATATATTGGCCAGGAAAGCTGTTTTGAGCTTATCCGATTCCTGGGCAAGATTTTTTGCTTTCAACAACTCTCCCTCAATGTGCTTGCGCCCGGTTATTTCTTCTTTAAGATATAAGTAATGTATAGTTTTTTCTCTCGAATTTTCAATCGATGAAATATGGGCATATTCCCAGCATGTTTCACCTGATTTTGAGGTGTTTTTATATTCACCCTTCCATGACCCCTCACTTTTTAGTGTGTCCCATACTTCTTTGTAATGACCTGCATTACTTGTATATGGATCAATAATTTCAGGGGTTTTTCCTATCAATTCCTTAACCGTTTGCCTAAGAATTAAAGCTGCTTTATTGTTGGCATACATGATGTGCCCGGAAAGATCGGTTATCATTACCGAAACAGGACTTTGTTCCAGGGCTTGCAAAAGCTTGTGGGTTTCGTCCTGCGCTTGCTTTTTCTGGATCGAAGCACTTACCTGCACTGAAACAAAATCCAATAGCTCTGCATCGGCGTTATTGATGGCAAATTGATTTTTAAAATCCTGAAGTGTGATAATACCTGCAGACTTCCCGTCTATTTGTAGGGGTACACCTAACCAAACCTCCGGGGGAGGACCGTTCAGGATAATTTTTCCCTGTCGCTCCAGCTTTTGTATTTCCAATTTGCTTAGAAAAATAGAACGGTTGCGTTTTATAACAAGCGCATCCAACGATTTCGTCATTGGGATTCGCTTGTAATATTCTTTCTCGTCTTCAACGAAAGGGATCAAAAATTCACGTTTTTCCCAATCGAACAATAACAAGTCAATTCTAGAGGCCAGAACAATTTTACTTAGTTCTGTTTTGATGATCTTGATCAGGTCGTGGAGGTCGTTAGATGCATTTATGGCAAGCACCATGTCCTTCATAAGGCCAATCTGTTTTTTAAGAATTTTATGATCATCAATGTCCATAATCACACCCTCGAGAAACGATTCTCCATAGTCGTCAACTATTTGCCTGCCTTGTTCCCAAAGCCATTTTATTCGTCCATTTGCAGTTTTTATCCGGTACTCAAGTTTGAAGGGTAAATTTTTCTTAACAGCTTTTTGAATGGTAAGCCAAACATGTTCCCTGTCTCCTGGTAAAATGATATCCGAAAAGGTAATCTCTTTGTTGTTGATGAGGGAGCGGGCACGATAACCTGTAAGTTTTTCAATTTTCCGGCTAAGAAAAATCATAGTCCAGTCACTATCATTTTTACACCTGTAAGTAATTCCAGGTAGATTATTAACCAGCGTGTTGTATTTGCGCTCGCTTTCGTTGAGATGTTCCTCATTAATAATTCCTTTGCCAATAATTTCAAGTGTCGTAGCAAGGGATTCATAGCCTTGTTTTGCAGATAAAATAATGCTAAATATATTTTCGAATTGAGTTGGGATGGCTGAAATAGGATATTCTTCGTCAATAACTAAAACAGGTAAAATTGATAATTTAATATCCGAAATTATGCTGTTTACCAGTAGCTGACTTTCCTGAATTGTTACCGGAACAAAAATTCCATTTACCGGTTTTTGAATATTCCTGGTAAAGGATGGGATATTTTTAGGCATAATAATTTCAAAATTGCTAAAATACTTTTCAGCTATTTTGCTTGTGGCCAGTAAGTCCCGGCTTGTTAAAAAACATATTAAAATGTTTTTCATGGTTATGCCCTTTTCTATTATTAGGATTTTATTCTCCTGTTTGCTGTATTAGTAGTTAGTTGTCGAATGTTGAATATTGATTTGGTGGAGCAAAATTGTTGGTGCTTACTTTTCTTTTAATCAAAAATGCTCCTCAAAAATACAATAAAAAAAATCAAATTGTTACTTTTGTTTTATGAAAAGACAAATTCAGAAAGTTTTGGATGTATTAGGTCAGCTATCTATAAAATATGAAATGTACGAACATCCACCGCTCCCTACTATTGAGGTAGCAATGGAATACTGGGGCGAAATAGATGCGGTGCATTGCAAGAATATTTTTTTCAGAAACCACAAAGGAAACCGGCACTATCTCGTAATTCTAAAACACACGGCCAAGTTGGAAATCCATGATCTGGAAAAGCGCTTGCAGCAGGGAAAGCTTTCGTTTGCTTCAGTTAGTCGCCTGCAGCGATTCCTTTGCATCGAACCCGGATCGGTGTCGCCCTTTGGCCTAATCAACGATACCGAAAACCACGTGCATCTTTTTTTGGATAAAAACCTGCAAACTGCCAAAAAGATCAGTTTCCATCCTAATATTAATACGGCCTCGGTGGTAATTGCCTTCGATGATTTTATTAAATACCTCAACTGGACCGGGAATACTTACGAGTTTCTTCAACTGTACGATTAATTTTTATTTTTCTTTAGAAAAATATTTTGCGCCCTCAGCGTGCTTTGCGGTTAAAAAAAATCAACCGTGAAGTCCCTAATGCACGTTGAGGAACAAGTATTTGATTTCGGTAAAGTCCGGGATATAAAGCATTTTTTAACCTTCCAAAAACCCGATACAAAATCCACAATAGCGCACAAGCCAACTACTCCTTATCCAGGTGATGATGAACCAATTAAATTATTTGCTAATTTTGATCGGTCAAATTATAATGACATGGAAAGCAAATACCAGGGCATTATCATTTATTATTTTTCGGGAACAGGAAATGCCCGACGCACGGCAGAATGGATTGCTGAGGAGGCCGAACATCGCGGGGTTTTGACCACACTTGTTAATATCGAACATTTTGAAATAGCTGATATGCCCCCGGCTGATGAAAAAACCCTTATTGGCTTTTGCTCGCCTACGCACGGTTTTAACCTGCCCCCGGTGATGCTCAGGTTTTTGTGGAAGTTCCCCAAACAAAAAGGTACAGATGTTTTTATTATTAACACCCGGGCAGGTATGAAAATGTCGAAGCTGTTTCTGCCCGGGCTTGGGGGAGTTGCCCAATATTACGCCGCTTTGGTTTTATGGTTGAAAGGTTATAAGATTAAGGGGATGCAACCCATGGATTTACCTTCCAACTGGATTTCGATTCACCCGGGCTTGAAACAAAAAGTGGTTGATTCGATTTTTAAAAGATGTGAACGCAAAACCCGGAAATTTGCCAATAAAATGTTGGATGGCAAAAGGGTTTACAAAGCACTTTGGTCGCTGCCTTTCGATTTGGCTGTTGCACCCATAGCCTTGTTGTACTTCATTATTGGCAGGTTTGCCATTGCCAAAACTTTTGTTGCCACCGGCAAATGCACTAAGTGCGGATTGTGTGTAAAACAATGCCCGGTTAACGCAATAAAAATGATCAGGAACCGGCCCTACTGGACTTTTAGTTGCGAAAGCTGTATGCGCTGCATGAACAATTGCCCGGCGCGTGCCATCGAAACATCCCATTCGTTCACCATTGCACTTTGGTGGATAATTTTATCGTTTATTGCGCCCTGGTCGCTCTCCAAAATTTACAACTTCAATTTTATAAACTTAAACCGTCAAGGCTTTTTAGTCGGGCTTTTGGAGGAAGCGCTCACCTGGTTTATCGGGCTAATTGTAGTTTGGCTTGGCTACGAAATGATCCACTACCTGATGCAGTTTAAAGTTTTTGATAAGCTGGTGGCCTACACCTCTTTCACAAAATATAAATTTTGGCGGCGGTATAAAGCACCTGGGGGTTTTAATAGCAAGAAAGTTGGAGTTTGATGATTAGGCACTATGAATTAATCTGCGATAATCCGCGAAATCTGCGGGAAACATTTCAAATGATATCCATTATTTGGATGCGTATTGTTTGGCGTATGTTGTTTCTGCTTCAAAATCAAAAGTCAGCATTTTCCTTTTGTCTCCAATTTTTTTCTTTTTAAGGTTTTCAATATCTACAACAGCGCCAAATTCGATAAATATGTCATAAAAATTTTTGTAATCATGCCCCCAAAAAATCATGGCACACGACATTGGCGCACCCTTTCCAATATCCTTGCCGTTCTCAAGAAATTTTAACCGTGTATCATACAAAAAACAAATTGCTCTTGCCTGTCCAAATACACTTTGTTTCCAATGTCCTGTATTTGTTGCAACAGGAACTAAGGCTAAAATTTCCGAGTCATATTTATGATGTGTTAATGCACATTTTGCCAGCCAATTCTTTATTGTAGTCCCTCGTTCCCTATCAGAACCGTAAGGCGGATTCATATAAATTGTTGGATAGTTCCAATCTTCTTTCAACCCATCATATTTTGGCAACATATATTCAGTTTCGGCAAAAACGATAGAAAATTCATTAGAACAAGGGTCTAAAGCAATTGTGCCACCAAAGAATTTCTTTATAGCACTTACATATTTTTGTGGTGTCCCCCAACTTTGACTTTGTGAATTAACAGTTCGTCCTGCGCTCATAATATCTCCCTCCAATTTTTTGAACGCAATGCTGTGATTTCACTTTTTAAATCAGAAATTGTCTTATTTTCCGGAGTAATAATATTAAACCATGCTTCAATTTTATTTTGATTTTCTGCGAAATACCTTAATAAAGCTGTATCAGAGTCTAAATCCATTTTTACTTTTGTAAACACATTACGTTTTTTGTTTGCAGTGTAGCTATTCTTGAATGCATCTTGCACACAAATATATTCAGGGGAAGGATTAAAGACTAAATCATCGATGAATTGGGATAGACCAAAATCAGTCAGGAAAATCAACCAATCATAAGATTGAGAAAGTACTTTTAGTTCTTTATTTTGGTTTTCGGCAGTAAACCAGTTCCCGTGATTACTTACAACTCCAACAGTTAAAATAAACTTTTTTAATAGTTCAGAATCGGAAGAATAAATTACTTCTTCCATCAATTCATTATATGGTTTTATGTATGGTTGATTATTTGAACGGTAAATTATACCATATTTTTCTCCATTATCAGTTCTTATCTTTTGTAAAGACGATGCAGTTCTTGCAACATACGCTCCTTGTTTTGCTTTTTCGATTGTTTGAGGCCCTTTCGACATCCCTTCTTCAACACCAACCCTTTTACATTCAAACATTGCATACGGCTTTTGTAGTTGTTCAAAAATGTATAATTTATGATTTCGTTGCCCAAATGATTTGAAGCTGGCAAATAAGAAAGTATCATCTGATTCTGCAATAGAACAGGCATTTCTTAGAACATTATGCTTATCAAGTAGGTTGTTCGTTTTTTTCTCAAATCTTGAAGTTTCTATTTGATTTTCTAAAGCCTTCAAAATCTTTGTAGAGGTTATTGAATTACCGTCATTTGGAATAGTTATTTCAAACTCATTAATAATTGGGTGAAGCGAATACTCCACATTATGAGATATTTCATCATTACCATATTCAACCAATTTTCTTTCGATAGAAGTTGAATTGTTGAAGCCCCAGGTTTTTAATAAATAGTATGTTATTATCTCTATCATTGTACCAAGTGCCCTACCCGCAGCCTTTTTTTTGTCTTGCGTGTAGTGAAACACTTGTTCTCCAAGTGCATTCTGTAATTTATCAACCGATTCGTATGCCATTGCTATTTTTTATGATCTGCAAAAATAAAGAAAATTTGTCCTGCTATCAGTTTTTGAATTGGTGAGATTTATGGGATTTTTAGCCAAAAACATTTTTTAACCTTTCATAGACCCTCTAATCTGCAAGGCTTTCGTAGCTTTGCCACAAACTATTTTGTGTGCTGAAACGAGTTTTGCACAATTGTTGGAAATGATTATTGAAATTAAAATGAAATACGATGCGAATAATAAAAGGATTGTTAACCCTGCTGCTCATTACGGCGGCAATGGTTTTGTTTGTGGCCAATAACCCGCCCATGGAAAAAAATTTTGACAAATTATGGAAAACGGTTGACTCGCTCGAAAATCTCCGGCAACCCGCCGCTGCAATGGATGTAGTTGATGAAATTTATAGCCTGGCCAAAAAGGATGAAAATATTTCCCAAATCATCAAAACACAACTTTACCGGATAAAACTATCCTCCGAATTTGAAGAGGATTATTTGGTGAAGGCAATCGACAGGGTTCAGGCTGAAATTGTAGATGCCGGTGGGCCTGAACAACAAATCCTACAATCCATCCTTGGTGAGCTATACATGAAGTTCTACCAGAACAACCGTTACAAAATCCTCAACAGATCGACAACAATGAACTTTGATGACGATGATATCCAAACCTGGGATGCCGCCAAAATTATGGATGAGGCCAAAAAACAATATCTGTTTTCGATCGAGAATTCAAAAGAGTTGCAGAAATACAACATCAAAGCATTTGAAGCCATCATAGAAAAAGAAAAAAAATCGGAAGCTTATCGCCCTACCCTTTTTGATTTCCTGGCATGGCGTGCCATCGAATTTTATATGAATGATGAAAGCGAAATTAAAGTGGCTTCCCGGCAGTTCAGCCCCGACAGCAAAAAATATTTTGATAGTGCCGATAAATTTGTGAAAATTGATTTTCCCAAAGAATTCGGGCAATCTAACACCGTGGTTTCTTTGCAGGTATTTCAGGATTTGTTGAAATTCCATCTTAACGATAAAAACCCGAAGGCATTGATTGATGTGGATTTAAAACGTCTTGAATTTTTATACCAGAAAGCCGACATCGCCGATAAGGATGAAATCTATCTCGCGGCATTAGCAAAATTAAAAGTAGATTATAAATTCTCTGAGGCTTCAACGGCTGTCGATTTCCAGATGGCGCAATTCCACCATCAAAACGCAAACAAATACAAGCCGCTCGAATCGGAAGATTTTCGCTGGGAAAGCCAAAAAGCAAAAGCCATCTGCGAAGAAGCCATCAAAACTTTTCCAGATTCCGATGGTGCCCATAATTGCGAAATCATCCTGCAAGGAATTCTATCAAAAACCATCACCATCCGAACCGAAAATGCCAATATTCCCGGTAATCCGTCCCTCGGCATTCTTCATTGGCGCAATATCGACCAACTATTTTTAAGCTTGGTAAAAATGGATTATGAGGATTTTAGGGAACTCAAACAAGGTACAAGTCAAAAGGATATTGCACAGGCTTTGGCAAAGAAAAAGTTTATCAACACCTGGGATATCCGGCTTCCCGATGAAAAAGATTACCAGGTTCATGCTACCGAGTTTCAAATTCCTGCATTAACCCCCGGGTTTTATATTTTACTGGCTTCCGATGATGAAGATTTCAGCTCGGGCAAAAACAAGCTGGCATGGGCCGATTTTTGGTCAACAAATTTGAGCTACATCAGCCAGCGAATTAATGCCGGAGGCTACGACCTTTTTGTGCTTGATCGCCAAACGGGCGAACCTTTAAAAGGAGTAACCGTAAATGTTTACAAACGCGATTACGATTACCGCAGGCGCACTTTCGAAACCCGTTTTGTGTCAGGGAAACAAAGCGATGATAAGGGCTTTGTTAGGATAGATGACTCGGGCGAAGTTAGGGGAGGCGTTAGCATCGAATTGCTGAAAGGTGGGGATAAGTATGTTCCTGATGAAAATTTCTATTTATCAAAAGCACGCGAAAGGCAGGAACGAACACAGGATAAATCGTTCTTCTTTACCGATCGGGCAATTTACCGCCCCGGCCAGCTGGTCTATTTCAAAGCTATCGTACTCGAAAAAACAGGAGAAAAATATGAGATCAAGCCCGACTTCACCACCAGGGTTGAATTTTATGATGCGAACGGTCAAAAGGTTTCTTCGGTTGAATTGTCAACCAACGATTGTGGTTCGCTTAACGGATCGTTTACCATCCCAACTGGCTTGCTAAACGGCGAAATGCGGATTAAAAATGAAAGTGGCAGCACCAACATTCGTGTTGAAGAATACAAGCGTCCGAAATTTGAAGTAAACTTTGAACCTCTTAGCGGAAGCTATAAACTGGGCGAAACAATTACCCTTACGGGAAATGCCAAGGCTTATGCCGGCAACAATGTGGATGGTGCTAAGGTGAAATACCGCGTGGTGCGCGATAGCTTTTTCCCGAGGCCATATTATTACCTCAGCTC
>Ga0075111_1000663_pt1 | contig 15810 bp, 17 predicted proteins | sample AntAceMetag02UKK_FD_69787 | JGI IMG/M metagenome (GOLD analysis project Ga0075111, IMG submission 69787) | Saline lake microbial communities from Ace Lake, Antarctica - Antarctic Ace Lake Metagenome 02UKK | ecosystem: Environmental > Aquatic > Non-marine Saline and Alkaline > Saline | place... | reverse complement strand
CCCGGAGCCACAGAACGCTTAGAAGCACTTACTTTTACTTTGCCGTTATCCAATACCTGAAACTGGATATCATCAGTTTTTTTAGCAATTTCTTTAATTAAATTTTGCGTTTTGGTTAAATTAGTTGCAATTTCTTCTGTTTCTTTAGATACAACAGCTGTTTTTTCTCTCATTGCTATAACTTTATTTTTCATCATTGAACACCATCCTTTATATTGTTTAATAACTTATATTGTTATTTTTTTAACATTCGTTTAGTTTTTGCTTTGTATTTAAGATATATACCCATAATTGTTTTTTCTTAAACATATTAAATTTAAATCTCAAATCATAAACAGAGGATGGACTCAATGAACACAAGGGAAATATGAACAAAAACAGGTGGAAAAATATCGTACAAGGATAGTTTTTTTTACAGTTAGGCCTTTAGTAAGTACCTTCAATAAGTGAATAGCGGACGGAATAGTTTGTTGCCCCATAAGCTGGATCATATTCTGGCGTTTCAACTTTTTCATATTTTCGTCCATCTGGTAGCCTAATAAATTGATGACTTCTAATAATCTTAGGCAAAGCCATGAAGTCCGTACTGTGATAGCCACGAATTAAAAAGGTATCAAATATTTTAGCCATGAGATTACTTTTAATGGTTAGAGTATTCCATGCTTCATCATTTGTTGTTTTTTGTTGAATTGATATTATTTTAGATTTCATTTAAAAACACCACCTTGTTAATTAGTCTTTATATTATAGTATACCCAAATAACACCTAACTAAACATACACTCTTGGCACACGTTTTCCGATACTACACATTATTTCATAGTCGATTGTATTACATAGTGTTGCAATATCATCGACTGTAATTGTATTCTGGCCCTCGCTACCTATAAGCGTCACTGAGTCGCCCACTTTCACTGTTAATTTAGTCGGAAGTGAAATCATCATCATATCCATACATACAGTACCAACTACTGGACACAATTGACCCATTACAATAACACTTGCATTATTTGATAATGCCCGACTATAACCATCGGCATAACCAACGCTCACAACACCAATTAGCATCGGATTCTCTGCAACAAATGTTCGGCCATACCCGATTTCAGCACCCTTCTCTACATTGTGAATATGAATCAGTCTAGATTTAAACGTAAAAATATCTTTGTATAAGGCAACACCCACTCGTATCATATCCAACTGAGCATTTTTATGATTCATGGCCGCAACGGAATTTGCTGCGTGCTTTATTGGAATATTTATTCCCGCTGATTCCAGTGTATGGATTAGATCATTAAATTTCACCAACTGATGATTCGTATAAGAATCATCATCATTGTCTGCATCTGATAAATGAGTGCACACACCTTCTAATTCCAAGTGCTCATCCGAGCTAATTTTTTTTGCTAGTTCCAAAGCGTCTTCTACATTTATTCCAACTCGATTCATACCGGTATTTACTTTTAAATGAATTTTAATTTTTTTATTAATTTTTTTCGTCAGAGTCTTCAACTCTTTCAGAAATGTATTTGAAAAAACTGTTAGCGAGATATCATAATAAAGAACGCCTTTTAGCCGTTCCAAATCTGCTGGTTCGGTTAGAATTAATATTGGAGTATTGATGCCTGATTCTCTGAGTTCAATTGCTTCTTCAATCGTTGCAACACCAAAATAATCGACGCCCTCTTCCTCTGCTGCTTTTGATATCTGAATCGCTCCATGGCCATAGGCATCTGCCTTCACAACTGCGAGGAATTTTACCCCTGGATTTAATTTCTGCTTAATTGTTGAAATGTTGGATTTAAACTTGTTAATATCAACGATTAAACTTGCTCTCACTCGTGATAACCATCCGGGTTTGTACTATGCCACTTTTTGGCTGTTTTTATAATTCCACTAAGCGTATATTGGGGTTCCCATCCTAGTTTGTCTTTTATTTTTTTTGATGAGCCGATTAGAACTGCTGGGTCACCTGAGCGACGATCTGTCATCTTTTTTCCAATCTCATGCCCTACTTCTTTTTCAACATTGGCTATAATTTCGTTCACACTGTAGCCATCTCCTGATCCTAAATTAAATGCATCGGATTCGTTTCCATTAAATAAATATTCTAGACCTAAAATATGGGCCTGGGCCAAATCATAAACATGAATATAATCACGAACACATGTTCCATCTGGAGTTGGATAATCATCGCCAAAAACACTTATAAAATCTCGCTGGCCATTCGCAACTTCAAACACAATTGGGATTAAATGAGATTCAGGTGAATGATCCTCACCAATTGCGCCATCATCGTCTGCACCCGCTGCGTTAAAGTATCTAAAACAAACAGACTTTATTCCGTGGGCATGATCGAACCACTTTAACATTTTTTCGAACATAAGCTTGCTTTCCCCATATGGATTTGTTGGTTCTTGCTTTTCCTGCTCTGTAATTGGCACTATTTCTGGCTCACCATAGGTCGCACATGTCGATGAAAAAATAATAGTTTTGACATTATGCTTCAACATAGATTTCAATAGTTGAAGTCCGCCTATTACATTATTATCAAAATATAGTTCAGGTTTTTCCATTGACTCACCCACTAATGAGTTCGCACAAAAATGCATAACCGCATCAATTTTATGATTATTAAAAACTAAATCCAGATCAGCTGCACGTCTTACATCACCCTCAAAAAAGAGATTATCTTTAACTGATTCGAAATGACCTGTTGATAGATTATCGAAAACAATAGGGGTATAGCCTGCTTCGCTTAGTTTACGAACTACATGAGAACCGATATAACCTGCACCGCCAGCAACTAGAATATTTTTAGTCATAATTAAATTGTAATATGGAAAGATAAACCATTCAAGCAAATAGCCATCATTCTATATAATTGCACCTGTAATTTCACCTTCAAAAATCATTTTACCGTCGACATATCCTTGAGCTGCAAATACAGCAAGTCGTGATCTCATTTTTATTGCCTTTGCAACCATAACAACGGTTGAACCTGGTGCAGCACTACCTCTAAACTTAACGTTATTAACACCACCAAAACCAAAAAACTTTTCACCATTTGTTTCTAATTTCTTATGAAAGGCAATGGAACTAAGTTGCGCAGCCATTTCAATCAGCATCACACCTGGCATAATGGGTCTGCCAGGGATATGGCCTCTTACCCAAAATTCTTCAGGAGTTTGTATTTTTACACCGACTACAAGATCTTCCTCCAGATCTAAATAAACGACCTTATCTATTTGCTCAAATTCAAAACGCTGTGCGTTTAATTTTAAAACTTCTTCTTTTGAAACTACCTCTGCGTTTAAATCTACTTTTTCTAAATCAACTAATGCTTTTGATACCATTATAATATCTCCTTTTTCATAAATATCTCAGAATATTTTAGAACAGGTTGATTAATCCATCAACATATTAATAAGATTTGGTTAATCATTCTATTCTATCTCAACAATATCAGCATTACGACAAATCAACTTACACTTAAAGCTTCCGCCTAAGCTGAATCGTCGAAGGACAAGTTCGCTTGGCAAGCATTAATTGGCTGTTTAGACATAACCGCTATCGAATGATTATTATTGAGAGCTATACTCAAAATCTAGTTTGCATCTGCGAAATCCAAACCAATTTGGTTTTAGTATCTTTTAGGTTATAATGAGTCTTAAAGGAATCAAAATGTATTTAACTGCAAAAGAAAAAAAACAAATAAAGAATGAAATCATCGAACGTCTGAAAAAAATTGAAACTATTAGAAAATTGATTATTTTTGGATCGTTTCTTAATGCAGATAATCCTAATGATATTGATATAGCAGTAATAGACGATAATAAGCAAGATTACTTATCGTTAGCCTTAGCTTATCGAAAAAAAATCAGATCACTCGCAAAAAAAATCCCAATTGATATATTTCCTATAAATGAAGTCTCTAATAAAAACTCTTTTTTCATAGAAGAAATAAATAAAGGAGAAGTCATATATGAAAGAAGAAACTGACTACTGGTTAAAATATGCAAACGAAAACATTGAGGCAGCTAACCTCCTATTAGAAAACAACATTTATAATGTATGTCTTCAGAATTTACAGCAAGCAATTGAAAAACTTTTAAAGGCAATCTTATTAGAGGAAACAGACAAAATTAAAAAGACTCATAGCATTCAAGAGCTAATAAACCTCATAAGAGGTTTGGGTATTAACATTTCTATTAGTGATGCCGAGATTGAACTGATAGATTCGATATATTTGCCTTCAAAGTATCCACTCGGCATTGCACTGCCACACTTTCAACCAAATGATGAAGTTTGCAATCAATGCTTAGCAATCTGTAAAAGAGTCGAAGAGAGTGTTATAACAACCTTAAATGAAACACAAGCTTAATTAATCATCCTTTTTTCTTAAATATCTGCGAATATTTTAAAACAGCTTCACTAATCCATCAATATATTAATAAGATTTGGTCTTTATTTGGTCTTTATTTAGTGAAATATCTGGAAATCGCATTCGATATATTAATGCAAAACTAGAAAGGGATTAAAAATATTGGTTACTGTAATAAGATGAGAAACAAAGTAATAGCATATAAAATTGATTCAAAAATAGCATTTCAAGATGCTTGTCAATTCTTTAGTACATTTGGTGTAGAGGAATCTGTACTAAAAAAAGCCAATATAAATTTTCATACACCAACTAGAATCGACAATGTTTATGGGAAGAACCTATTATATTTAAACTTAGGGATAACGACATTAAATCTACCATTTAATGCAAAACTATTAACCTTATGTTCCACAATATTATTGGTACAACAAATTTATACAATTTTTAAATTTCCTAAAGAAGTTAGAGAAGAGGGATTTTATTCAAACATCACGAAAGCTATTGATATTAGTCTTTCACAAGAATCTACGAACAAGCTTGGCAGCGCACTAGTTCATGAATTAACTCATTATTTATCAAGAAGTGATACTGTCTTTAACAAAAAAACTGACTCGCTAGCACGGACAATGGAACTTTATTTTTTATTTATTACAAACAATGTAAAATCAATGGATGATGCGCTAGCGATAATAAATACCTTTCATTCAAAAAGTTGTTACTCAAAAAAGGCCTTTATAAAGGGATTCAACAACAAAGAAGACGCAACCATAAACCTATTGCATAAACTAACAATAACATTTGGAGAGAATTATAATTATGGGATGTTTATTGCCGGCAAATTATTTAGCATCTACTTAAATGAGTCTGAAGACGAAGCAAATAGTTTTTTAATTAAGATGGTTTCTTTGCATAGAACAGCAACTCTATCAGGAATAATTAAATCCTATATAAATACTCTTTTATCAAAGATATCTTCGTCTTAATTTAATTAAGCAAGCTTATTTCTTTAATTCAAGCGGTTCTTGTGTTGCTGCAGCCGTTGCCGCTGTATCTTATTGTAGCTGCGTTTTCCATTCTGCCGATATTGGAGGCATAACAGTATTTCCATTTTTATCTTTTGGCAATTCCCCATTCGCTAATTCTGATGGATTTAGCACATCCGCCATTACTGGAGCAGCAAAACTCATAATAGCTCCAGCTGCTGATCCAGCAACAAAAAAGCCGAGCTTCCCAAAATTAGCTATACCTAGATCTTTCATACCCAAAATACCTTTTAAAGCCAGCCCAGCGGCCCCACCGATAGTACCGCCTACTAAAAAGTTTTTTCCTTGTTCAATTGCTTTTGGAGCCGCTCCTACTATTTTATTAGCATATCCACTACCCATAACATACCCCCTATTATTTTGATTTGTAACTAGTTGTCACTAATTTATTTGGTGAGTCCGTATTTATTTTCATGATCTCGCTCAAGTACCTTTTCATTTTTTTAATTTGCGTATCAGATGCAGGTCGAATTTTTATGTACCCAGTTTCAGGGTTATGTCGACTGAAAAAATACTCTAAGCTCTCATTTTCTGTATTTACTATATAAATATCACTATCATCTCCATCTTCATTCTTAATACCCAGCATTCCAAGGCTTTCGCCAACTTCTGCCATTGAACATTCTTCCATATTTGATAAACGATCTGTTGGATTTTTAAAAGTAACAAGTTTAATAGTCTTTACTTCTTTTTCTAAATTCAGAACAGACTCAACATTTTTTATATCCGAAGAGTCATTATTTAAAGCATGATTAACAAAATTCATAATATTGCCGCTCATATCCTGCATGGACGAAACATCTATTTGCTCTACTTTTATTTCATCTGACACCTAAGCACCGCCTTTATATTCATTAATTACTGACGTTTTAAATACTCGATTCTCTGACTCCGACTGTGTACGCAACTTACACATCAGCTCATCCATTAAATTAGATTGATCAGAATTTTGTTTCACTGGTTCCGAAATTTTCTCTGTTTTTGTATTGTATTCATAATAGTATTGTTCACTATCTAACAAATCTAAAGAATAATATTCTATTATTTCAGACTTGTCTTTTGCTTGAATTACAACAACACTATTCCAAGTTTCAGCAAGAGAAATCAAGATATCTTTAATTTTTATGCTTTCAATAATATTCAACTTCCCAGTTTTCAATTCATCCACCACCTTATTCATATTTTGTTCATTCAATTACATTATTCCCGTGAATTGGCGGTTTAAACATCTATATAGATTGTTATATAAATTACGCAGAATCTCTGACAAATAACGCATTCAAAATAGCGCTTATAATCCACTAATTTTATTCGATATATATATACGATATTTCTACTTAACATATTATAAATATTCGGGTATATTACGCTTGTATTATGACTATGAAAAAATACGGGCATATAAAGGAATCATAAGATGTTTGATACAAAAGTAATCTTTACACTCATTGGAGGTCTTGGCTTATTCTTCTATGGAATGAACATATTAACAGAAGGCCCTCAACGAATAGCTGGTCATGAGCTAAAGAAAATCCTTCACAAACTGACAAAACACCCACTTCGGGGAATATTTGTCGGAGCAAGTGTCACCGCAATTGTCCAAAGCAGTAGCGTTACAACCGTTATTGTTATTGGATTTATCAATGCAAATTTAATGACTCTAAAACAAGCAATCGGCATTATCTTTGGAGCAAATATCGGAACCACCATTACCGCACAGATTATTGCATTTAATATAACCAAATATGCCCTACCCGCGATTGGAATTGGTGTTTTTCTACAATTATTTGTAACTAATCGTCGTATTAAAAAATGGGGGGAACTATTTATTGGTTTTGGACTCATCTTTTTTGGCATTCATTTAATGAAAGATGCCTTTTTACCACTAAGAGAAAGCGATACATTCCGGAACTTGTTTGTCGTTTTTGGTCAAAATCCTTTACTCGGCATTTTAACTGGAACAATACTAACTGCTATTGTTCAAAGCAGTAGTGCTTCTATTGGTATCGTTATTAGTTTAGCCGCTGTGGGACTACTAGATATCTATGCTGCTTTTGCTATATTAATTGGAACCAATATTGGAACAACCATAACTGCTCAACTCGCAGCTATTAATGGCTCTATTGGAGCTCGCCGAACCGCAATGGTTCATACCTTATTTAATCTTCTAGGTGCCGCATATATTTATGTTAGCTTATTTATACGAATAGGAGGAGAACCCATCTTTTTATACTTTATTAATATGATTACTCCCGGCAATGTTTTTGCAGGAGAAAGTGTTGTTCGTCATATTGCCAATGCTCATACAGTTTTTAATATTCTAACAACCATTCTCTTCTACCCTCTTATTCCTTTATTTGAGAAAATTGTCATTAAACTTATTCCAGGTGAAGATATACTCGATGAAGAAAGTTTTATTGACATTGATAAAATCTCCATTCCTGATATCGCGTTAGAGCAAGCAACAAAAGAAATATATGAAATGGGGAAATTTGCAATTAAGGCAGTTGAACGTTCGTTAACTGGCCTTTACACACAAAAAGACATTCTAAAAAAAGTAATGGGAATGGAAAAGCGTGTGGATGATATGCAGCTGCAAATAACCCAATACTTGATTAAGCTTCAAGAAAAAAAGCTAACAGCTGAGCAATCGAAAAAAGCGACCGTTCTGCTCCATATTGTTAATGATATGGAAAAAATCGGCGACTATGCTGAGAACATTGCTAAATTAGTTACTGCTCTTCAGGAAAAAAATCATAAATACCCAAAGGACTCAGTTAAAAAAATTCAAAGAATGGAATATGCTGTATTAAAATTAGTACACCTAGCATTAGAATCACTTATCACTATTGATAAAAAAGCCGCATTAAAATCATCTGAGCTAGAAGATAAAGTTGATAAAATGAAAGATTCATTTCGAAAAGATCAAATCAAGCGACTAGGCAAAGATTGTTCAATTCAAGCCGGAATTCTCCTAGTCGACATTGTAAGTAATCTTGAACGCGTTGCTGATCATGCATATACAATCAGTAAGTTAGTCCTTATGGAAGTTCTCGTAGACTAGTTAGTTTAAATATTAGCGTGTTTCTACTCATAGAATCACTTAGTATCCACTAGAATACTTCACCTCGAGACTCCTTACATAATAAGAACTTTAGATGTTTACAATACTTTTTTTTTGCATATAATAATAGTATTAGGCATACCTAAGGGGGGGAGGTGAATATTGATACACGTCAATACTAAAAAAATACAGGGGGGTAAATTATGAAAAAATTCATACTAATAGTAACAGCTTTTTTTCTAGTAACAAGTTTTTCTTTTGGGTTTTTGTGGTTTGAAAGTCCAGCATTAGCGAAAAGAAAAGCATCCTTACAGGCATTTGTTGAAGAAGCAGTAGCATATTACAACAAGTATGGTGAAGAAGTAGCATTTAAAGAATTTCAAAAAAAAGATGGGAAATTTGTACGCGGAGAATATTATGTTTTCGTAGATGATTTTATTGGAACAACTATTGTTCATCCGATGGTCACAAGTATTGTTGGTAAAAAATTAATAAATATGAAAGACAGCAAAGGCAAATTATTTCGTCAAGAATTCATAAAAAAAGTTAAAGAAAATGGCAAAGGTTGGGTTGAGTATCACTGGACACACCCCAAACTTAAAAAAATTCGACCGAAATTAGTCTATTTAGTTCAAATTAGTCCTGAATACTACCTTGGTAGTGGGATGTACAAAGAAGTAGAATAGTTAGTTTAAGACAGGCCTACTTGTAAGGGTAGGCCTGTCTTAATTTAAAAGGAGAGCATTCATGAAGAAAAAAGCTAAATTTATGGCAGGTAAGGGATTAATCGATAACTTTTTATCTAATCTTACTATGTTTAAAAAATTATCGATTAACCCCATCATCAGTATAATATTCATTGTATTAATCAGTGTGTATTCATTTCATATGTTTAGTTCTCAAATGAAGTCTGTTGACACCATATATAATACTCAATTTAAGAATTTCCAAAACAGTGCAGACATTTATGCCTCTATTAGCTCATATCATACATCTCTTTATAAGCTAATAAATTGGTATCATGCTGAATATGAAAAAAATCAAATTTATGAATTGATTGATTCAATGATTGGGACACATAAAAAAATTATCATTGATATTGAGTATAACCTAAAAGAAAAAAAGCTACTGGCTGAAGAAAAAGCTATATTTAAACTGATTAAGGAAGAGTATGCCACTTACAAACAATCGGCACAAGACGTTATCGACATGCTGAAGGATGACCCAGCAACAGCCACAATGTTCCTTCAGGATGCAGAGTTGAATTTCGCAACCGTATCTCACTCAATTGATAAACTTATGAAACTAGAGGATACTCTTTGCAAGGAGATGTACATCCATATGGATACATCATACAACTCTACCGTAATCCTATTTATTTTCGGCATTTTAACAATACTTATTGTGTCTATTTCCATCATGATTCTAATCAATAACAGTATCACAAACCCAATCCGAAAACTTAGTAATTTTGTAAAGAATGTTGGAGATACAGAGGAATTCACCTCTCGAGTAGACATTACGAGTAATGATGAAATCGGTCAAATTGCCAATACATTCAATGAATTAATGGGAACATTAGAGTATGCCATAAATGGAATTAGCCAGGTAATGGAATCATTAGCTAATGGCGATTTCAATAATACACTCTCGATTGATTTAAAGGGTGATTTATTAAATCTTAAGAACTTTGTAAATACTACGATCAATAGTATTAATAATATCTTTAATGACATAACAGATGCAACTGCATCAATGGCCTTAGGGCAATTTAATAATCGGATTAGCCAGGATATGAAAGGATCATACAACGATCTTAAAATAAGTATGAACACTACCATGGAACAGCTAGAAGAAACCATTAACGATGTTAATAACGTTATGAGTGAAGTAGCGCTAAATAATCTTACAAGTCGAATTACAGTCGATACAAATGGAGAATTACTAGAGCTGAAAAAATGTATTAATGCATCGATTGAGTCAATTGGAGCAACACTCAATGACGTTGTAAATACGACAACCCTTGTAAAAAATTCGGCAAATCAAACAAGTACAGCAGTCGAACAAGTTGCGGAAGGATCGCAAGAACAAGTAGGATTCATCTCAACCATTGTTACAAAAATAGCTGATGCTGATACTGGCATGGATTCTGTTAATAAGACAACTGAACAAGCAGCGACTTTAGCAAAACAATCCGTAAGTCATGTTCATGAAGGACAAAGCAAAATACAGCAAATGAATACGTTTATGACGTCAGTAACTGATAGTAGTAAAAAAATCAGTGCGATTACTGATCTGATTGGCAACATCTCAAAACAAACCAACCTACTCTCGCTTAATGCAGCAATTGAAGCAGCCAGAGCTGGTGAGCATGGAAAAGGGTTTGCCGTCGTCGCAGACGAGGTTAGAAAGCTTGCTGAGAATACGTCTGATTCTGTGAATGAAATTGCATTATTAATAGGAGAAAGTGCTGAGGAAGTTGAAAAAGCGAACTATGCGTCAATCGATGTAAGTTCAACAATGGATAGCATTGTTGAAAGCGCAACAAAAACAGATAATATGCTAAACACCATAAGTGATGAAATGATTACTCAAAAAAGCGTAATCGATGGGATTTCACAGAATATCAACCAGTTAAATACAGTATCTGAAAACAATGCAGCTGCGGCTGAGGAAATTACCGCAACAACTATCGATCTCGCTGAAATGATAAATCGCATCGTCGATAAAATATCCAAATTTAAAACCTAAGTATTTTCTAACAATATGATTCGTTTAAAGGCCTGCTGTAATAGCAGGCTTTTTTTTATATTAATAAAACTTAATGTTTATGAATTTTTTTTCCGGGCATAAAAATAAATGTAAAAAACAAAAAGAGGAGGTGAGATTTAAGAAGAGAGAATTGGCTAATTGGAACCCGGATTGGACCGCTTGTCGGAAATCCTTATTAAATACCGAATGACTGAGGTATTCTTCCAAATAAACCATTTCTTTTTTATTTCAATCAATTAAAGCATTATTTTTGGCATTTATGCGTTTTAAGGAAATAAAAGGGGGATAACATGACAACTACATCAACACAAGAAAAAATAATACTTACTTCAGCTAAACAAGGTAGTAAAAAAGATTTAGAAATTTTATTACTTGATAATATGGGGCTTATATATAAATATGCATTAAAGTACGATCGGCAGTACCTACATGACATGATCCAAGAAGGTTCAATCGGTTTATTAAGAGCTGCATCTAAATATGAATTTGATCGTGGAGCAAAATTTTCAACATATGCAACATTTTGGATAAATCAGGCCATAAGTCGCGGTTACCAAAAAATTAAACGCAATGTACGAATTCCTTCTACTACGCAGGATCGGATTAAACAGATACGTAAAATTATAACAAAGTACATGACAGAAAATCACCGAACACCTAGCTCAGAAGAAATTTCAGAAATATCTGGCTTAAATCATAATAAAGTGGAGTATTATCAACAGATCGACAAAATTGCAGTCTCTTTGGATAGTATCTCGAGCGATTCTGATGAGTCCTTAGTTGATTATTTAGAAGATCCAACAGCTTGTGACTATCAGACAGATTTAGAGCAAGAAGGATTTGATGAAGCGATACAGAATGCCCTTTCTGTTTTAAATGAAAAAGAAGAATTAATTATTCGGCTTCATTTTGGCTTTAATGATGATCAAAGTTTAAGTCTAGCAGAAATTGGTAGAAAAATTGGAATCAGCCGAGAACGAGTAAGACAACTTAAACAACGAGCTATTAAAAAAATAAAAGAGTCTGATGCTGGTGAGTTCCTAAAAAATTACCTCTAAGCCTTATTTTCATCTATATCTGAGAAGTATCCTGTGAGCAATCATGGGATACTTTTTTTAAAAAAGAATACACCATATTATTTCCATGCAATTTTTATAGCAAAATTATCGTTATTATATATGAAGTGATACAGCATTAAATACTGGGGGAATAAATGGAGACAAGCTTAAATATAACGTATCAAAACTCTTTTGACTCAGATAATAATGGAATTCTAAGTAATACAGAATTCTTAGCTATCGATCTTGACGGCGATAATGCTGGACTTACCGTCGAAGATTATATTAAATCCCTCTCTGACGATGATTCAGTCGATATTAATCTAGACTTCGATGATAATGATTTTGCTATTGTTGGAAACCCTAACTTCGATTATACCGAAACAATTGGGGCTGAAGAAGACAATGTTACTGAAACAGTCGGCGTTTCTATTACAGCTAGTGGCTCTGCATACGTAGCTGATGAGGAAGTAGTGGATTTAAATGCCGATTGCTATAATCCTTCTAGCAATACTGAAAATGAATTAAGCTTAACTGAAATGTATTTTTGGAAGGACCTAGTAAATAGTCTATTAAGTGCTGAAGGTAGTATTGATACAAGAGCAACAGCGAATATAGATGAGGCCGAAGATGCTACCACTGATCTTCCTTCTTTTAGAATTCCAACCACAATTAGCTTTAAAGATGATATTATCGATGGGAATGTAAATCTATGGGACAGTGGGTGTGACTCTGAAGAAGTATTAGCGTTTCTTACAAGTGATGAAAGTATTACCGATGACGACATTATAAAATATTTTGGTGAACATGGAAAACTAGGTGACCTAGAAAGTATAATGGGTGCAGAACCAGGATCTTTATTTGAAGAATACAATGCGATAGCCAATCAATAAAATGAAATACGTAATTAGGAGGAAAATTAGATGACATTTACAACTAATACCGTGGGAACAAAAACAATGCCAACAGGAGGAAATAATTCTTCAGATTCAGCCGTTAGTTTAGATGATGTTTCAAATAAAAATTCAGCATTCACATTAAATTCGGATAATTCGTCAGCAGATGGAATTGATACCGTCACAGCTGATGTCAGTGAGCTATTTACTAAATCGATTATAAGGAACGCAGTCACAGAGACAATCATTTCATTTAGTGATGGATACATGGAAAACAATGCCGAGGAAATATTTACAGATAGAAACGCCGAGCTTAATGCAACAGAAATTATAAAGGACGAAAATGCAGAGGCAGATGATATGAAAACTAACGAGGATGAAAAAGCAGCAGAGAAGAAAGCGCAAGAAGCAGATGTCGAGGATTCAAAAGAAGCGGATGATACAGGAGACTTAGATGGGGATGGAGAAGAGTTAAAAGATAGTGATAGTGACAGCGATTCCTTAAAGCAAGAACCAAAAGATAAGAAAGTTGAAAAAAAAGATTATCAAAATAACGGTCAGGGACAACAACCTAAAGAAGAAGAAGTAGTAAACGAATCGGATGACGACGATGATGCTATTAAGGTATCTGTTAGTATTAGTAAAATACAATCTACTGCTAAAATCAACGCAAATAAACCAACAGCAAAAACACTCGAAATTCATTCAGGACAATCAATTGGGCAGACATATAAATCTGATGCTCCCGTGCCAACTAAATCTAAAACACCAAGGACTAAACTAGACAATACCATTGCTGGTGCAGCAACTCAAGCTGGTACTCAGGTTTCACATAATCAAGTTATTGAACAAGAAAATGGAACAAAAGTTTCAGGAGCGAAAGGTGCTATGTTAGGTAATAACGCTGAATCTGGCATGTAAATTTTAATTATCCAGTAAATCCGTTGAGGTCAGCTCCGGTGGCAAACTCTTATTTGTTTTTGCACCTAATTTTTTAATCCGTTCTGCCCTATTTACTAGATTTCCTTTACCAGTCGATAGTTTTTTTAGAGCATCATCATATGTATTTTGAGCTGTCTGCATTTGATTACCTAATTTTTTAAGGTCATCCACAAATCCCACAAATTTATCATAAAGATCTCCACCCTGCCTAGCTATTTCCATTGCATTCTTGTTTTGTGCCTCTGTTCGCCAAATACTTGAGATTGTTTTTAATGTTGCAAGTAAAGACAATGGACTAACGATAATAATATTTAATTCGAAAGCGTCACTATAAAGATTATGGTCATGTTGCAATGCAAGACCAAAGGCAGGATCAATTGGTAAAAACATTAACACAAAATCGGGACTATGTATTTGATATATATTTTGGTAGTTTTTCTGACTCAATAGTTTCATGTGATTTCGAACAGAATTTATATGCTCTTTCAAAAATCGTTTTTGTTTGTCTTCGTCATCTGTACTGTAATATTTTTCATAAGCAGTCAAGGATACTTTTGAATCGATAATCATATGTTTATTATCAGGAAGATTCACTATCACATCTGGCTGCTGACGCTTTCCTTCTTCAGAAGTAAACGAACCTTGCGTAATAAATTCTCGCCCCTCTTCTAAACCCGATATTTCTAATATACGTTTTAGAATCAGCTCACCCCACAATCCCTGAGTCTTAGATTCTCCCTTAAGAGCAAGTGTCAAATTTTGTGCTTCCTTCGTCATTTGTTGATTTAAAGCATACAAATGTCTTAAGCCCTCTTTAAGCTCTCCACTAGCTTTCAAATCGACGGAATGAACCTCTTCTACTTTTTTTCTAAAATCGGTAATTTTTTCACCAAACGGCTTAAGTAATGTTTCTAGATTATCTTTATTTTGTTTAGTAAATTTGTTGCTCTTTTCATCAAATATTTTATTAGCTAAATTCTCAAACTCTAGACTGAACTTCTTTTGAAGTTTTTCAAGTTCTGCTTTCTGGTTCTCGAGCTTCTCCTCAAGATTCTTGTTTTGAGTATCTCTCTCAGATAGATCAGAATTAAGTTTTAAAATTGATTCTCGACAGTTTTTTAGCTCCGTCTTTTCGTCAACAAGTTGAATCTCAATATTCTCAACTTTGTTTTCGGAAACTGTTCGTAAGGTTTTTTCTTGATTCAATTCGTCAACAAGTGACTCATGGTCAATCTTTGACACTCCTCGTTCGATTTCAAAACGATATTTTCGAATAAACCAAGCGGCTAAAAACCCAATTAATAATCCGATCGCTAAATAAATTAGTTGCATGTTAATCTCCTATTATTTAATTCTATAGAATTGCTTAGCAATCTGCAACTGATTAAGTCGGCACCAATAAAATAGAGATGCTATTTATTATCTAAAGCTGTGCGGTTAGCATTGCCTCAATATCATCATTTGACATTTCAGCTGGTCCATCATCAATCGATGGCATTGCAATATCATCTTTTTCTGGTGTTTCTGCCAAGATATCATCCAATCCTGGCGGCATTTTTAAATCATCTGAAGTTTCGACCAGAGTATCTGATTTTGTTGCAATATTCTCGATTAAATCATCAAGTCCAGGAGGCATTACTGGTTCAGTTTCT
>Ga0075111_1000661_pt1 | contig 15836 bp, 12 predicted proteins | sample AntAceMetag02UKK_FD_69787 | JGI IMG/M metagenome (GOLD analysis project Ga0075111, IMG submission 69787) | Saline lake microbial communities from Ace Lake, Antarctica - Antarctic Ace Lake Metagenome 02UKK | ecosystem: Environmental > Aquatic > Non-marine Saline and Alkaline > Saline | place... | reverse complement strand
TTAATTTTTCCCCCGTGTTCGGCCAACTGGAACCGGAAACCCTGGCGGAATGGATTCTGGCGGATCACCTGGATTGCCGATTGCATCTCCAGCTTCATAAATATATCTGGGGACCTGACGCAAGGGGGGTTTGAGGGCGGATGACGGGATCCAAAGAAAAAGCCGTGGTGCTGTTAAGCGGAGGCCTGGATTCAACCACCGTTGCGGCCATTGCCCGTTCTGAAGGGTATGATGTTTTCGGTCTCAGCTTTCGTTACGGGCAGCGTCACGCAGTGGAGCTGGAAGCGGCGGCAAGGGTGGCCAAAAGCCTGGGGGCGATGAAACACCTGGTCATGGACATTGATCTCCGAAAAATCGGGGGTTCCGCGCTCACGGACCAGATTGATGTGCCCAAGGGCCGCAGTGGGGATGCAATGGAAAATGGAATCCCCGTGACTTATGTACCCGCACGCAATACCATATTTCTTTCATATGCCCTGGCATGGGCGGAAGTACTGAACGTATGGGATATCTTTATCGGTGTCAACGCCGTGGACTACAGCGGCTATCCCGACTGTCGGCCGGAATACATCGCGGCATTTGAACAGATGGCGAACCTGGCCACAAAGGCGGGGGTAACAGCCGGCCGGCGCATAAAAATCAGGACTCCCATCATTGACATGAGCAAAGCGGAAATCATTAAAACGGGACTTGAGCTCGGTGTTGATTACAAATTGACACACAGTTGTTATGACCCGGCACCAGATGGAAAAGCCTGCGGCCTCTGTGACAGTTGCCTTTTGAGGAAAAGGGGTTTTGAGGATGCCGGATTAAGGTGGATACCATGAAAATCAGAGTTTGCGTTTTGGTGGCATTGAGTTTAATGATCTTTGCCGCGAGGCAACCGGTTCCGGCTGTTGCCGGGCCTCCGGCCAAGATCAAATTTGGTCATGTGGCGCCCCCCTTTCACGGTCAAAGCAAGGGCGTGGATGCATTCGCGGCCTATGTTAAAGAAAAAACGAACGGCAGAATCGATATCGCGACCTTTCCCATGGGTCAGCTGGGGGGCGAACGATCCATGGCGGAGCATGTCCAGATGGGAACACTGCAGATTGCCGCCATCACCACGGCCGTACTTCAGAACTTCGTACCCCAGGCGGCCATCCTGGATATGCCCTTTATTTTTCCGGATCGAAAAACCGCATACGCCACCCTGGATGACCCGGAAGTGCAGAAAAAAATCTTCTCCTATTTCCCAAAAAAAGGATTTATGGCCATCGGCTGGACCGAAAACGAATTTAGGGATTTCACCAACAACAAACGGCCGGTTCGCACGCCTGCAGATATCAAGGGCCTCAAAGTTCGGGTCATGAACGCCCCCGTTTATCTGGATACATTCAAGCAACTGGGTGCATCCCCGGTGGGTATTCCCTTTCCGGAAATCTATAATGCGCTTCAGACCGGTGTCATTAATGCGCAGGAAAACCCCATCCTCACATCAGTCTTGATGAAGTTTACGGAATTGACCAAAAATGTAACCATCACCAACCACTGCCTGACCGAGTGCATCATCATTGTGTCCCCCGATTACTGGGAAACCCTTTCACCGGAAGATCAGCAGATTTTCAAGGAAGCCGCCAAGGTGGCCATTGACACCAATCGAAAAGTCAATGCTGAATTGCACAACAAACTCCCCAAGAGCGGTATCAGCATCGCGGAATACTGCAAGAAGAACGGGGTTGAAGTGATCGAGCTGACCCCGGAAGAGCGTAAGGCATTTCAAACGGCAATGGTACCGGTATGGAACAAATATCGGAAAAAGATCGGCAATGAAATTTTTGATTTTATGCTGAGCAAAATCGAGGAAAATGAGCAGTAAACAAAGAAAACAGCCAAGTTGTCGTAGCCTCAAAAGGTCTCACGCAAAGCCGTAAAAAAATGGGGAAAAACCGCTTCTAAAACTTAGCGTCTTTGCGCCTTTACGTGAGATATATTTTATTTCAGCTTATCTAAAATATTCCACCGCATTTCGAAAAATACCGACCCCGCCGCCTTCTTCCTGTTCAATGCTTTTTCCCTGACGGGCCAGCGCCAGCTTTCGCCGGGTCCAGTCCGGATGATTGGTGAAATGGTTGAAAGCCTCCGGGTGGGGCATGAGCCCGAAGATGTGACCGGTGGGATCGCATATGCCGGCAATATCAGAGAGGGATCCATTGGGATTTGAGGGCCGGCGGCCACCCGCAGGTTTTCCATTATGCTCGGCGTACTGCAGCACAACCTGGTTGTTTTGAAAAAGCCTTTGAATGGTATCATCGGCCGCGTAAAACTTCCCTTCCCCATGCCGGACCGGGAATTCCGCACCGGTAAGCCCCCTGGTGAAAACGTTCGGTGATTTCGGGTTGACCTTCAGTTTTACCCATGCATCGATAAAGTTCCCCGAGTCATTATGGGTAAGGGCCACCTGCCGATCCTGGTATCGGCCGTCAAAACCCGGCAGCAGCCCCAGATTGACCAGCGCCTGAAACCCATTGCATATTCCCAGGATCAGATTTCCCGCATCCACGAAAGCTTTGAGCTGTTCACCGAGATGCCTCTTCATTTTTGAGGCCATGAGTACACCTGCACCATGATCATCGGCCCAGCTGAAACCACCCCCAAAGACCAGAATTTGATAATCTCGAAGGGGCCCGGCAGAACCGTTTTGTGCGTTACTGATCAATTCATTGATGTGCATCCTGTGGGAATCGGCGCCGGCCAGGTGCAACGAAAAATCGGTTTCGTTATCGCAATTGAGCCCATAGCCGGTGAGGACCATTGCTTTTACCTTTTTCATATCAGATCTCCAAAAGGCTTTTTCCATGAATCCTTTAGACGGTGAATGTTTTCTTTGAGAAGCGTGTCACCCTTTTCCCCGGTGATGATAAAATCAGGCGACTCAGTTACAATGCCGACTTTTCCCAGCTTCATTCCGGAGAAGCACTTTTCAAATGGAGCCCTCTGTTCCGGTGAAACCGTTATGATAAACCTGCCGCTTGATTCGGAGTAGAGTTTCCGGGTGTTTGAAAGACCTGGTGCAGAGGGGATTAACGGCAACTGAAGTGTCATCCCCAACGCTCCGCCCATTGCGGCAAGGGCCAGGTGTACAGCCAGACCGCCTCTTGCGACCGCGTGGCAGGATGACACCAGTTCATCTTTCATGGCGTGGTGAAGGGCAATGTATTGGGGAAGAAATTCTTCCGGGTAAACCCGGGGGACATTAATCCCCACCTGCTCCATCATCTGATAATATTCGCCCCCGCCCAGTTCATTTCGTGTTTCCCCCAGCACGTAGACCAGATCCCCCGGAAATTTGACATCCATGCTGACGGATTTGGTAATATCCGCCATGACGCTTGAAACCGTGAACAGCAGCGTGGGCAATCCCGATACCTTCCGTCGTTCCCCAAAGGGTCCTTTGAGATTGCCGTCAATATACATGCTGTCTTTACCGGAAAGCAGGGGAATATGATATTGAAGGCATGTGTCCCGCAAGGCCTGATTGGACCGAACCAGTTGAGCGGCTTTGTATTTACCGTCCGGATTTTGAACGGGATCGTATTCAATGGTGGGCCAGCAGAAATTGTCCACACCGGCCAGATGGTCCGGATCACCCCCTACTGCCAGGACTTTTCTGACCGCTTCATCCATGGTCGCCGTTGTCATGTGGTACGTATCAATTTTGGAATAGGTAGGATTGACGGCCTGTGAGACGGCAATCCCTTTCAAAGATTTCAGCACCGGCCGAATCACTGCGGCATCCGAAGGTGTATCCCGCTCTTTACCCACCAGGGGTTTGATGACACTGGTTCCCTGAACTTCATGGTCATATTGCCTGGCAATCCAGTTGCGGGAGGAGATGTTGGGCCGCTGCAGCATGGCGTGGAGGAGGGCACCATGACGTCCGGGCTCTGTGATAACCGGTTCCGTCAAGCCGCGCATTTTCGGGGGGACCCACTCTGCATCAAATTCCCACTGTGGAAAATCGGATTCCAACAGACCCATTCGAATGTAGGCGCAGGTTTTTTGATGGTATTTCAAGTGCAGAAAACCGGAATCCGTGTATTCCCCGATGACGGTACTCAAAACCGCATGCTTCCGGGAGAGGGCCATGAAACGCTCCAGATGCTCCGGTTTTACAGCAATGGTCATCCGTTCCTGTGACTCGGATACCCATATCTCCCATTGGTTCAATCCCTCATATTTCAACGGCACCCTGTCCAGGTGCACAATACAGCCGTTGCTGAAGCGGGCCGACTCGCCTACAGAAGAAGAAAGTCCCCCGCCCCCATTGTCAGTGATAAAACGGATCAGGCCTTCATCCCGAACCTCAAGAAGAAAGTCGTGCATTTTTTTCTGGGTATAGGGATCACCGATCTGCACATGGCCTGCCGGCGTATTTTCGGAGTAGGTTTCGGAAGCCGCCGTCACCCCGTGAATACCGTCTTTTCCCACCCTTCCACCACTCATGATGATTAGATCGCCGGGGGAAGTGGTTTTTTTGTGTGAAGGCTTATTTTCCACCCTGGACGGCATGATACCCAGGGCCGTCACAAACACCAGGCATTTTCCCGTGTAGCTTTCGTCAAACAGCAGCAGGCCGTAAGGCGTTGGAATACCGCTCTTGTTACCGCCGTCCCGAACCCCTTCAATGATACCGTCCAACAGGCGTCTCGGATGAAGATGGGGTTCAAGATCCCCCTGATAATCCCGTTGCCCCACGCAATACCCATACATGCCCAAAATGAGTTTTGATCCCTTTCCCGTCCCCATGGGATCCCTGTAAATACCCACGATTCCGGTAATGGAACCACCATAGGCTTCCATATTGGACGGGCTGTTATGGGTTTCACCCGTGATACAGTAATAATGGTCGGGATCAAAGCGGGCCACGCCTGCGTTATCCCACAAAACCGAGACCACCCAATCCTTTTCGGCCTGGATTTTAAGGGTCGGCGCTTCAATGCAGGTTTTAAAGAGGCTGTCGATGGTTTGCCGCTCACCGCTTTGGAGGTCGTGGTATTGAAATTTTCCCCGGAACGTGTTGTGGTTGCAGTGGTCACTTCGGGCCTGGGAAATGTATTCCAGCTCCACATCGGTGGGAAAATCAAGCCCCACTTTTTCCCGCTCCGCTAAAATGTCCTTCCGAAGAAAATAGGCGCGGATCACCGGAATATCCCGATCCTGAAGTGCCAGATTCCGCTCTTTGGAAATCTGCTTCAGCGCATCATTACTTTCGATGGACAGGGTTTTCACTTCCGGTTCATGGCTCAGAATCACCTTGGGGATCAGAAACCCAAGGCCCTTTTCGGAATCCCAATCTTCTCTGGAGAAAATTTTCCATTGCTGAATCGCCGCGTTGGCCAGGAGTTCCGCCGCGATGCGATGGGCCTGATCCTGTGTGAGCTTACCCCTGATTTCATAGCATTTTGATGTATAAACAGCCTCCTCGGATTTAAATGGGATACCCAGAAGATCTTCGATGGCTTCACGGGCGGTGCTTCCCGCCGTATCTCGCACACCGGGCCGAAAACCGACCCAGATGAGCCAGTCAAAATCCCTTTGCATAGGAGAATAGGCGCTTTGTTCGGTGATGGGATTGGTAAATATCTCATCTTGAATCCGTGACAGTTGATTGGCATCAAAATGGGCGTCAAGGGTCAGAACCCGGATCACCCGAACATCATCCACGTCAAAACCGAAGTACGCCTTTGATTTTTTTTGAATGCCGACGCCGGATGCGTCCGGCAGCTCGTCTTTCAACCTGATTTCCAGTCTGGATGTCATTGGCACATACCTAATTTTATCAAAATTTTTAAAGGACCTGTTCCTCACTTTGTATCTTGAAACCAAGGCTCTCGTCAACTGCAATTCAAAACAGGCTTTTCCCCTGAAAAATGGGCGAACTTGCAATTAAGCGTTTCAATGCGTATCTTTTTTTTGTATCGGATAGCGATAATGCAAGGGGTAACCAAAATTATGGAAAAAGCAAAAGCAGAAGAGAGCCAAAAAAAGAATGCAGGGAAAATTCCCAACCAGCAGGAGCTGGAAAAGGAATTGGGAGAATATCTTTCCAAAAAATATGGCGATCGGGTCAAAATTATTTCTCCATTTGTTGTGCCCAAAAAGGATGCAATAGACCAGGATGGCAAAAAGTCGGGATCCAAGGGCTCGGATATGGATGATTTTTATATGATGCCCGAGGAAATGGAATCCTACCTGGATGGGTTTGTGGTGAAACAGGATCAGGTCAAGGCTGTCCTGGGAACAAAGATATGTACGCATTTCAACCGGATCAGGTTCAACCATCAAACGGAAAGCGAAAGCTTCTCAGGCGCTGATAAAAAATCGGGCGTCGGAATGATCAAGAACAATATGTTGATGATCGGTCCCACCGGCGTGGGGAAGACCTATATCATCAAACTCATTGCTCAGAAGCTGGGTGTTCCATTTGTAAAAGGCGATGCCACCAAATTCAGCGAGACCGGGTATGTCGGCGGAGATGTTGAAGATCTCATCCGGGACCTGGTCTATGAAGCAGATGAAAACATTGATCTGGCTGAGAACGGTATTGTCTATATTGATGAAATTGACAAAATATCATCCTCCCGGAACCTGATCGGGAACGACATATCCAGAACCGGAGTTCAGCGGGCTTTGCTGAAGCCCATGGAAGAAACCGATGTGGACATGAAGGTCCCCCATGATCCCATCAGTCAGATTCAGGCCATTGAGCATTACAGGCGAACGGGAAAAAAGGAAAAGAAGGTGGTCAACACCAAAAATATCCTGTTTATCATGAGTGGCGCTTTCGGCGATTTGACCGAGATCATCAAGAAGAGACTGCAGCGGCAGGGGATCGGCTTTGAGGCGGATGTGAGGTCCACTGAAATTCCTTGGGAAATACTCAAGAATGTACGTGCGCAGGACCTGGTTGAGTTCGGGTTTGAATCGGAGTTTGTGGGAAGGCTTCCGGTGGTGGTGGTATTTGACGAGTTGAACAAGGATGATCTGTTCGAAATTCTCAAAAACCCGAACAACCCCATTATCATCAGCAAACGAATGGATTTCAGGGCCTACGGAATCGATATCAAATTTGAAGACGGTGCCCTGAAACGTATCGCGGAAATGGCGGAAACGGAAAAGACGGGGGCCAGGGGGTTGGTGAGTGCCATTGAAAAAGTGCTGATCCCTTTTGAAACCCGGCTGCCCTCAACGGACATCAAACGGTTTCTGGTCACACGGGAGGTGGTTGATGATCCCCAAAAACAATTGTCCCTTCTTTTTGAAAAGTATAATGAGCAGGAGTGGATTGACCGTTTTGAGAGGGCCCGAAGTCTTGAAATGGAGGAGATCAAGCAATATGTAGCGGAACGGATCGAACATTTCAGCCATAAATCGGGTCTTGACCTCTATGATCGAAGGCTGGAACTGATTGCGAGGCTCTATTTGCGTCATGTCACGGATGTGGATGCGGCCATCGAAAACCTGGGCGCCATGTACGAACAGGTCCAGACAGAGACAGATGCCTTGAGGGAAAATCTCGATGTAAAAATTTTGTTTGATGACAGCGCCGTAGATGAAATTATGCACCAGGCCATTGACTCCGGACAGAATGTGAGAAACCTCACATTTCAACTGGCCAAACGACTTGAATATGGGTTGAGGCTGGTGAAAGATCGTGTGGGCAAGGAAGATTTTATCATTAGCAGTGAAGCGCTTACTGATATGGAGTCGTTTATCAATAACCTCATGAAAAAGGCGTATCAGAGCGAGAATCCCCCTGATCAGGAGAAAGAGGGGGAATAAACAAGACGACTGTTTACAGTTGCCGGTTTTTTCCTTTTGGTCCCATGCGCCGGCATGGAACCAAAGGGACTCTAATTTTTTAGTGTATTCTCATAGGCCTCATCGATTCGTTGTTCCAGATATGTGATGGTGTTTTGATTGTTTTCATAAAGATCGAAACAGTAGCCGTCTTCTCCCAAAAGGCCCCCGGGAACCAGATCGCCTTCTTCATCAGGATCCGTCACGCAGTCGCCGTAAAAACATACGGACAACCACCGGTTGTCAGGATCATCATCCACGATGTCGATCATGGTAATCAAGGTCCCCTCTTCGTCTTGGACTTTCTTCCGAGCCCTGAGAGAGGTGCTGACGCCGGGTCTTGGAACAACGGACAGGACCGCCTGGTCTTTTTCCGAAAACCGATTGGCCAGCCTTAGAAAGATATCCTTCATGTTCATTTCATCCAGGGTCCATTTATCGAGGAATTCCAACAACGTTTTGTAATCTTCCGGTTTTGAAAACATGTTCTCTTGCATTTTTTTACGTTGCTCCTTTTGTTATGATCGCGTTCGTTGATCAGGCCACATCATATAACCCCCGGTCCCGATCCTGCAGGTATACATGCCTGAAAGCGCCTTTCTTGCCCGCCTGAAACCAGTCCAGGCCGATTTTACGGCATGCGGGACAGGCCTCCATGGGGATGTGAACACCCATGATATGCTGGCCGGTACTGGCGGTGGACGAAATGGAAAAGGCACCGGCGCAATGGGAACAGCACCTTATTTTTTCATTCTGTCTTTCCTGAATTCCGTCCGTATCATAAAAGATGTCTCGTTTTCGCTCCAGGATTTCCCCTTCATCATATGACTTTTTCTTGAGCCCCCCCCGCAAAAATAGATCCTTCAGCGCTTCAACCAGCTGTTCAATATTCAGGGTCACATCCCGGGATTGCGGGCGATAGTCTTTTTCATAATTCGGTTCTTTTACAAAGGAGGTGTCCATGCCGGCCATGGCCATGATAATGCCCACATTCACATAGGGCAGGGCATTTTCGATGGCGTATCCGCCCTCAAGTACGGCGATGTCCGGTTTTAAGCGTTTATTCAAAATGGCATATCCACGGGCTGAAAAGTTCATATTGGTGATGGGATCATTAAAGTGGTTGTCCTGGCCGGCTGAATTGATCACGATGTCCGGCTTGAATTCTTCCAGTAATGGCATCACCAATTCATCCAGCGTATAAAGGAAACCCTTTTCACCCGTCTGAGGGGGCAGCGGGATGTTAACGGTTTTCCCCTGAGCATTAGGTCCGCCGGACTCATTGGGGAAACCGCTTCCCGGGTAGAGGGTGCGGCCGTCCTGGTGAATGGAGATGAAAAGGGTGTTGGGGTCATGCCAGTAGATATCCTGGGTACCGTCGCCATGATGGCAGTCCGTATCCACAATGGCCACTTTTCGAACGCCGTAATGGGTCCGGATATATTCGATCATGACTGCTTCAATGTTGATATTACAAAAACCCCGGTTGCCGTGAACCACACGCATGGCGTGGTGTCCCGGCGGTCGAACCAGGGCGAAAGCGCTCTCCACTTCACCTTTTAAAACCGCATCCGCTGCCACAAGACAGCCGCCGGCGGATATGAGATGGCTCTCCGTGGTGACGGCAGACTCGTCGGGAACACAGAAATGGGCCCGTTGAATGTCTTCATAAGCTGCGGGACGTACACGGTATTCTACAATCCCCGGAATATCCAGCAAGCCCTCCTCCATGACTTGATCCTGTGTATAGAGAAGACGTTCTTCACGTTCAGGATGCTCGGGACTGATGGCCCAGTCAAATGCCGGGAAAAAAACCAATCCGGTCTTGCGTTGTGCGCTTATCATGCGTCAAAGGCTCCTTTTCCATTGGGGAATGAGACCCGGCGTAATGGTCATTTTAAGGCGAATGTTCCGACCCACCGCCCTGTAGCCACGAATCATGTTGAAGACTTGTTTTTCCGTAATGGACGTTTCCAGTGAATTGTTTCGCGCGCCGATTATCAAGGCCCTTCGGCACAGGGTTTCCCGGGCCAGGGCGATGGCCTGATCCATATCAAAGCGGCGATCGATTTTGTGTTCCTCCCCGACTTCGGGAATGATCACCGTCCCCCGTTCCGTATCCGCCTGAAGGGTCACTTGAGCCGTGACCCTGGCTACAGCGGCCCCCACGGCGTTGGCCACATCATAATGGGGCGGTACGCGGCAGGGCAACCCCAGCGCCTTTTCCACGTAGGGGGCTATATGGGGGGCGGGTCCGCCCATGATGAGTACGGATGTGGGCTCAATTTTTTCCTCGTTTAACACCTGGTGAATGGTGTAAACCGGCTGAGCGTTGATATCATGCACAAAGGCCCCAGCCGATTGGGCAATGGTCTCGGCCATCTGTTGCAACACGCGATCCGCAGCGGCTTCGGCGTTGCAACCCAAAGCGCTGCCCAGGTCTTCCATAGCGACCCTCGCCGCACCTTTGTTTCCCATGTCTAAAAGCCCGAGCGTCACCAGCGCGTCCGTAGGTGTTGCCACGGCACCCCCGAATGCCACCGGGGGACCATTTCGCAAAGGCCCCACGGTCATTTTACCGTTGGTTTTCACCTGAATCACACTGTCTCCGCCCGTTCCCAGGGAATGGGTGATAATGGATCGAATCAATGTTTTATAACGGCCCAGTTTAACCCCATGGGGATTGAGAAGCGGCATGCCGTCTAGAACGACAGCCATGTCCGTAGTGGTTCCGCCCACGTCCAACACCAGGGTCGCTCCTCTGCATCCATCCAGCGCCAGAGCCCCCATGACACTGGCGGCCGGACCGGATTGTGCGGTTCGAGCCGGTGACCCGACGCTTCTCACGAGATCAATGGTGCCACCATCCGGTTTCAAAAGGTAGCGTGGCCCATGCAGGTTCTTTTCATCCAGAATGTGCGTAAGTGCACCGGAAAAGGTTGTGTGGAGTTCGTGAAGTGAAGCATTCAGATAGGTGGTAAAAATGCGACGGGGAAAATTGAGGCCACCCGAAACCGTGTGCCCCATGGCCACATGTGAGAAATAATTTTTGACCCAATCAACAATCTGAAGCTCGTGAGCGGCATTTCGAACGGAAAATTTTCCGGTGATCCCTATGGTATTGATGCCCGCTTCCCGAATTTTTGCGGTCGCTTCCATGACGGATGACTTGTCCAGGGGGACAGCCTCAAATCCCTGGTGGTCCAAACATCCTTCGACAACATGAAATGAAGGGCCAACGGAAAAACAGGCAGGATCAATGCCAGGGCCCGCGGATATAATCATGCCGGTTCGTTCAAGTCGATCTTCGACGATGGCATTGGTTGCCAGGGTCGTTGAAAAAGCCATCCGTTCGATCTCTCCCGTTTCAACCCCACTCAAAATGCTTTCAAGAGCGGTTCGAAGGGTTAACAGGAGGTCCTCCCCGGTGGGGATTTTTATTGCCGCCAGAATCTGATCCCCTTCTATGAGCACCGTGTCTGTCTGCGTTCCGCCTACATCAAGTCCCAGAATCATCGTTTCACCGCCCCGGAATAAGTATCAACAGTTTTGATTTATGATAACAGCTGCAATCTGAAATGTGAAGTGAGAGTTTAAAATACGGGTTTATGGCTTAGAAATTGGGCTTGCTTAGTGTGTAAAAAGGTGTTATGTAAGCTTCCTGATAATTTTCGGGGAATATTGCCCCCTCGAGAAAAGGGGATTTTTTGAATATCGTGAAACTAAGGAGAAATGCTGATGCAACATATTTTTAGGGTTCGATTGTGGACGGCGGCCGTTGTGCTCTCGTTGATACTTGTGAGCTGGCCGGTTAATGCGGAGGAAAAAAAATCCGGTACGGAAAAAGTGGCTGTGGTGAATGGTGACGTGATTACCCGCGGTGATCTGGACCGGGCCGTGGATTTCGGCAAACGGCAGGCCATGCAGAAAGGACAGCCCCTGAATGCGGAGCAACTGGCAGCCCTTGAAAAAGATGCCTTAGATAAATTGATCGGCATTCAGCTCCTTTATCAGGCCAGTAAGAAAGCAGGAAATAAAGTAGACGAAAAGCAGGTGGATGAAAAGTTTGCCCAATTCAGAAAACGATTCCCCAACGAGGAGGCTTTCAAAAAGGCAATGGGGGAGTGGCATGTCACTGAGGCAAATATGAAGGCCGAGCTCAAAAAAGGCATGGTCACTGAAGCGTTCGTGGTCAAGAACTTTGTGGAAAAAGCGACTGTGTCGGAAGAAAAAGTAAAGGCTTATTATGACAGCAATCCTCAATTTTTCAAACAGCCGAAAAAAGTGAAAGCCAGCCATATTTTGATCAAGGTCAAGCCGGATGCGTCAGAAGCAGAAAAGGCCGAAGCCATGAAAAAGATCAAGAAGATCCAGGAAAAACTCAAGAAAGGGGATGATTTCGCTGAGGTCGCCAAAGCGTCTTCAGAAGGACCCAGCGCTGCCAAGGGCGGAGACCTGGGCTATTTTGGAAAGGGACAGATGGTCGGACCTTTTGAAGATACCGCTTTTTCTCTTGAACCTGGAAAAGTAAGCGACGTGGTAAAAACCCCGTTTGGATACCACTTGATCAAGGTTATGGACAAAAAGCCTGAAACCACAATTCCCTTTGAGGCCGTGAAACCCCGCATTGAGCAATTTCTGAAGCAGGAAGAAGTTCAAAAAGAAGTAAAAATATATATTGATAACCTGCGAAAGGAAGCCAAGGTAGAGATTTTTTTGAAAAACGCCTCCTGAGTTCTAAGCTCATGCTAAATAACTGGTGTCCATCCATAAATGAGAAAATTTGTTCGAGTTCAAGGAAGGCGATAATTGTAACCGCAGGAATACATTTGAGTATTTCGAGGATTACAATTTGAGCCTGACGCCGAAATCGGGCAAATCGGCCATTTGTGGATGGGCACTAACTAATTTCCCGGAGGGATGGCCGAGTGGTCGAAGGCGGCGGTCTTGAAAACCGTTGGACGCAAGTCCCGTGGGTTCGAATCCTACTCCCTCCGCCAATAGCTTGAAAAAAATTTTTCTATTGTGTATAGAGGGCTGGCGAATAAAGCACCCTTTATCAGCGAAGCAAAGATATCAATTTGGTGTTTACAGATCACCACGGAGAGATGGCCGAGTCGGCTGAAGGCGCTCGCCTGCTAAGCGAGTGTAGGGTTTAAAGCTCTACCGAGGGTTCGAATCCCTCTCTCTCCGCCAAACACTTAAAAACATTAAACATTCGAAGCACCGTTGAGCTTGACATTTGTTAAATTCTCCGGTGCTTCAATATGGCCCATATTTCTTTCGAGGTCCTTTGTGCTGAAGGTCTTAAAGACCATCAAACCCTATCCATCACAGATGGCAAAAGACGGTGCCAGAAATTCCACTTGTCGATGAGAAACACCGCACTCCTCAAAATGTTCACGCCACCCACTGACAGTTCCCACTAATTCCTGTACAATGGCCCGGGCATGTTCCATTGAAAGCCCGTATCTGGCAGAGCGGCTCAATGCATTTTCGAGGGTTGCTTCCCTGCCCCGCTCTCCCACCGACATGGTAAGACGAAATCCCGTCCCTACAGCCGAATCGCGCCGGTGTTGGTACGATGTCGTACGCAGGCGAAAGGGACATCTTTCCGCCGTCCAGCAGAAACCCATGGTTTCTGGGATGATCATCCGGGGAGGAACGAAAGTCAAGATTTCCAACCCGTGTGGCATTGGCTGCCAGCAGGAAATCGATTTCCGAAAGGGCCTCCGGTGGTACTCCGGCATCCGCCGCGATGACGAATCTTCCCCAGTAATCCGGCGTACTATCTCGAAAAGCCCCATAAAGGCCGCCATTGCCTGTCATCTCTCTGGGAATAACGCCCAGAGGCAGGGCGATTGGGTCCACTGAGAGTGCATTGTGACATTCAACATATCTTCGGCCATAAGCGAAGGTGCCAATGCCGGAGTCTCCATCGTGGGTGAAAATTCCCGCGGGGACCGCGACCGTCTCGCCTGGTAGATATATGAAGACTACAATCTCTCTCTCGTCCATAGCTAAAAATCCAAGTCCCTGGCATCTTTTGATGCCCTGATGCGTTCCGGCAGCCGTTTATGTTCATTGAAAATGCCCACCTGGTCCAGTTCGGGCAAGGCAAGGTCCCTGATGTCCTTATCCAGACCCAGCACCCAGAGCGCTGAAACAAAAACGGCAAGAAAAATCCCGGAATCTCCCTTTTCAAGCCTGGCAAGGGTTTTTCGACTGACGAACATGCGCGAAGCCATCTCTTTCATGGTGATTCTCCGCCTCTTCCTGGCGATTCGGATTCGTTCCCCCAATCGGGAAATCACGTCCGCCATTTCCGGCGGGAGACTGTTTTTGGAAAGCCTATTTTGAGACATATATAACCCTTAATAAACATTTAGGGCCCATATATGATATAAATTCGATGATCCGTCAAGTGAGTTTCACCGTCTGCTGTTCACCTCTGTGGGGTTCCCCATGGATCTAGCGAAATATTCGGGCAGGATGCGATTGTTCTCCCACAATCCCATTGTCGCTGCCGCCGGCCCGAACGTCATGGGGCATCATCGTATGGTTATCCGTCAAGCCCACAAAAAAAGAGCAAATTAGCTAATCGCTAACCTGCTCTTTTTATGATCTATTTATGGTCGGGGCGAGAGGATTTGAACCTCCGACATCCTGCTCCCAAAGCAGTGACATATCCAATCAAAAATTGTTATAACCATTTAATATTATTGGCGAACTTTTACCCTACCAGATTGTGAAGCACTGCACACCATGCACGCCCACCGACAACAAAATCACCCACTTACAACCAGCTTTCGTATGCAGTCGGCACAAAAGGGTACTTTTTTGGTACCTTTTTTTCTGTAGCGTCCCTGTCTGGAAATAGCTGAATCTGGTTCATTTTCAGATCATTTTCAGGCACAGGCAGCTCCACGATCCCAATTTCCTCATCCTAAGGTCATACGTTTCATAGACCAGTTTGTCTATCTGGCGGTCGGTGGCCCCTATTCGGTGTTGGATATTTTTTTCTGAAATTTTCCGATTTTTTGTTTACAAGTGACTGGTAAGCATTTTAAATTGGTCAAAATGGCACGCACAATAATGATAGAAACCATCTCCTGCAACCGGATAGCCGGAAAATCGACCGATCCCTATATGTTGTGGTTGAGGGAATTCCCAGAGTGATTACAGAGGTTGAGGGACCGCAAGGAATAAGTAAGGTTTATTGCAGGTTTTGATGGCGTGAATTCTTGCTAACACGCTGGAGAATTCTAACCCTCCCCGAGGCGTGAGATAGAAAATGGATATCTCAGTTTTTCCAATCTCCTCAACTTGAATATATCACACGATTTTTGACCCAACAATATCATTGATATTGTCAAGATAACACAGATCTAGTGGAACAAGTCAGATCCAGAAAGTTATTATTGCAGGTATGTTACAATGAAACGATTTAGGGATATGCGGAGGCCCTCTCCACGAAAGTAATGAACCTTAAACTGGTCAGTTCTTCGAGGGAAAATTCCTGCCACGATAACCGACTGCGTGACCCGTTTCAAATTTTCTATTGGTTACCGAACAAGACTCCTGCTAATCATCTCTACCTGTTTGCGGGCATTTCTTTGGCTGGGTTTGGAACCGAGGCCCCTCTGACTTCTGCGGGGAGGTTCTGGCTGAAAAAGTGCAACAGGAAGAATATTATCAATAAAAAAGAAGGGCGGTCCTCGATTATAGATGCAGATAAGGACCAGGATTCGTTCAGTATTGTTATGGATTTTCCGAACTGGCTTGGAGAATATGATTAAAAGCTGTACTTGATGCCGCCACAGACGAAATTTGATCCGGACCCGGAGGGTCCAACCAACCCGAACACCGACGAGCGATGGTGGATTCGCAGCACCAGACCCCATTTTGGATATTTCGGCAGGCCCAATGATAGTTCGAACATTAGGTAATTGAGCGCATGCTGAGCATCTTCTTCGTCTTTTTTTTCCACATTT
>Ga0075111_1000656_pt1 | contig 15923 bp, 7 predicted proteins | sample AntAceMetag02UKK_FD_69787 | JGI IMG/M metagenome (GOLD analysis project Ga0075111, IMG submission 69787) | Saline lake microbial communities from Ace Lake, Antarctica - Antarctic Ace Lake Metagenome 02UKK | ecosystem: Environmental > Aquatic > Non-marine Saline and Alkaline > Saline | place... | reverse complement strand
ATAGTTCAAAATAGTCTCTAAAATCACCTGTATGGTCTTCCCTGCGTAGCTCTTTCATTACTTCGGCAATGTAGTCAACAATGAAACCATAATCCGATGAAAACATTTCATTACGCAGTTTACTGATTTCCCATCCTGGCAAATAACAATGTAACCGATCAAGAAATGCAGAATGATGGTATGTAGATGGCAGTGCTTCAAAAAGGTCAGCATGTTTTAGCATATAAGGCACTGAATGCTCAGTGTTACCTACAAAAACCATTGATGCTGAGGCTCCAAATACATCTTTCCCCCTTGAGAATGATCTGTTTGCCATATAGTTTTGCATGATATCTTTCAACTTTGGATCACCTTTTTTATTAGTTCCTGCAAATTCATCAAAAGCAACAACATCCCAATATCCCAGTAAGCCCATACGACCAGTTGTATTGTTTATAAAAAGGTTAGGGACACTTACTTCACCACCAGACACTAATATTCCATGAGGCGATAATTCTGTAAACAAATGTGATTTTCCTGTGCCTTTGGGTCCAAGTTCAATAAAGTTAAAATTGTTTTCACAAAATGGTATTAGACGTGATAGATGATAAAGTTTAGACCTGAAATTAATATGTTCAGGCACCAACCCGATACTTTGTATGAGTAGGTCTATCCATTCTTCTTTGGTAAATTCTTTTCTTAACTCTTTAAATTCACTTATGTCAACTTTAGAAATCTGAATTGGCTTGATGCTTTCAATTATCCAAGGTGAAGTACCTTTATCTTCTGTTAACAAAAAAGATAAGTTAATTATACACCATACTCCAGAGGACAATAATTTGGGGTGTTTCTTTATTGTTTCTGTATTCACCAATAACTTTTTAATATTTAGATTGGTAAAAGTTGCTTCATACACACCTCTTGTTTCACTGAGACTTACAGATACTTTGTCAATTATACGGTGCGAATTCTTCTCTTTAATCACAGACTTGATATACTCGGCTTCATCTCTATGAACAAAATGCTGGGCAACTATTCCTTTTACAGTTTCAACCCCTTGATTAATTATTTCATCATCGGAGGAGGCACAGTGTTGTCCCAACAGATATTCAAGAACATAAGTAGGAACAACTGCATTTCCTTTAACAAGTTTAGTAAGGTCTTTTCTAACTACCTTGCCATCGAAATATTTTAATATTTTATCTTTTAATTCCATAACTAAAAATCATCTTTTTCCATTAGTGAACTAATTTTAACCAAATCGTTTATACCCATAGGGTTTAATCGATTTTTGTCTTTCATGTCAAATGCTTTTAAATAACAATAACTTGCTCTTGACCCAATTGTGTTTAAAGAAAGAACGAGTGTTGAAATCCTCTCTTTGGGATTACCAGAAGTAGAATTAAAAATAACAATAACTTCCTTAGATAATAATTCCGCGGTATCAGAATATAATCCAAAAACTATTTCTGAACTCTTCAATTCATTTGACACTGGTTGATCTTGCAGCAGCGTTATTTTTAAGTTCCCTGAGGCAGTCTTATCAGTTGAGTCAATTCGTTTGAAAGAAACCGATTGATGTGTTTCTTTTTTTTGTTTGTAGAATTTTATAACAGGGGTTAATAATTCTTGCAAACTGGCACCTCCATGAACAAATTGAACTCCAACATTTCCTTGTTTCCTGTAGCGGTTAATTGCTCTTGGAACAGAAACTTTTAATTCAGTGTCGATATTTGTAGTATCCTTTAAGTTCAACTGGTAGCCATCCACTTTACCTTCAAACTCGTCAGCAACAACAAAACGCACATGTTCTCTACTATATCCTTTTGTTTTGGGAATGATTTCCCGACTTGATTCAGCTAATTCATTGTAATTAAATAAGAAACCGTGATCAGATGTTACCAGTACATGATACACATTCCACCCATATAATTTATTAATTAGTCGCTTAATGTCTTCTTTGGCTTTTGTAGTAGCCTCAAATGTCTCATATTCTGTTCTTTTCTTATCTCCAACAGCATCAATCCAGTCATGGTAAATATACACTATACGATTGTTTTTAAAGAAATCACGGCCATTACCCCTGTCAAATTTCATCACTTCTGTATAATCAATTGCTTTGCTTTCAGGCTCAGTCATTTGCAAAATTGCTGTACGGTTAGTGCTAACTGAAGGTTTGTCATTTATTTTAAAAACAAGGTCGCTACTGCCCTTGTCGACGGTAATGCCAGAATGAGGTAAAAGATTGGTCATACCAATATTAGTATAAGATGGTATTGAGGCCAATGAAGGTTCTATTGAAAGGTTGTTCTTACTATCTGATAATAGATCATTGTATAGTTCGTGTCCTAACTCATAACGCAAAGCATCGGAAATGATAACCACCATTTTATAGTCAAAACCTTTTAAGTTATTTTTGTAAAAATCATACTGTTTATCAACTTCTATTTCGTTTAGGTTGAAATTATTCTCTTTCAATACTTGCTGCCATTCCACATTTAATTCAATCAGGAATCTATCATATTTATGATTTAAATCGTTAAATACATTATTGGCAATTTCATCAAACTCAAAAAGGCTATCGTTCACTTTATTAAAGGCACTTACTGCATTTCGGTAGTTGAGGTCAACTTTGTAAAGCTCGTTCGTGTACTCCTTTATATAATCCTCTGCTGTGTTAAATTTAAATGAACGATAACCTTCTAGAACAGCATAAACACCTGCTGTATAATATAAGAACATAATTTGAAGTTTCTGTTCCTGAGATAATGATTTTGATTGCATCCAGCGGAAACAATCATCTTTTATTTTTACAGCATTTCCTTCAATTTCTTGGTATAGATTTTTTATTATTGCCTGAATCATTTCTTCAGAATAATAGCCAAATTCATGCTGGTCACCATACCATTGTAATATATTTGAGGACTTAACATCTTCACCTAACTGCATAAAAATATCAGCAATATTTTCTTTTAGGACGGGATTGTTCTCCCAGTCGTGAAAGAATGCTTGTAATCTATTGAGATCGGCAGTTCTTAACAGCTTGAGTTTTATGTAACTATCGTTTTTAACAGGTTTGTCAATATATGCTGTTAGTATGTTGTATTTTATTTTACTTACTGTATCCCTTGCAAATTCATTACTTAGATTTCCTGATTTAATATCGATTAAATTATGAAACCAATTCATTAAATCCAATTCCAAATCAAGTTCAGTGAGCGTAGTATTTATTTTGATGAAAGATTTATCATCTATTGCAAGGCAAAGCCATTTAGCCATGCATGAATTTCTATCAACAACAGTGTTGAATCCCAATGTTATCGAAATCAAACCTAATTTTAAACTGTCTTTTGAGAAGTGAGAAGCATCAAGTATTCGTGCGAGTTTCTTCTGGTTAGTTCTGGTTTTTAACTGTTTGATGTATTGTTTCACCATAGGCAAATGATATTCCTGTAAACCATATTCTGAAATAAATTCAGATGCATCATCAAGCCGAAGTTCTGTATTTGCTTTTAGCAAATCAAGTAGGGGATATTTCTTTATTTCCGTTTCGTTGGGTTTTGCAAATGGGTGGTAAAGGAATATAGGCTGATCCTTCCATTCAAATTCGAGTTTGTATTTAAGTTCAAAATAATTATTTGCAACTATTATTAATTTTATGTTAGTGGCACTGATATTAATGAGTTCGTCATTTAATGAACCATCGGCATCGAAGTAGAAAACTATGTTCTTTTTTTCCTTCAGTATTATATTTTGAATTTTGTCAATTATCATCTCTTGTCTTATCTCCTCTTTTATTCCCTAATTTATTCCTTGTTTTATCTCTTGTCTTATCTTCTCTTTTATTCCCTAGTTTATTCCCTAGTTTATTCCCTAATTTATTCCTTGTTTTACCTCTTGTCTTATCTCCTATTTTATTCCCTAGCTTTCATCCTTTTTTAATATTACCCAAATACCTGTTTTTTTTGAGCCTTCATGTTTAAGTATTCCTTCAGTTGTTAGTTTATCAAGATGATACTCAACCCCTTTATCTGTGATTCCTATTGCATTTGCTATTTCAGTAGTAGTAATACTATTGGTAGTTCTTATTAAACTAATGATTTTTTCCCTAGTTTTTTTCCTAGTTTTTCCAGTATCGTTATCACCAGTAACACGTTTAAAAACCACACTAAATAAACCTTCTGTATTAAACTCAGCCATTGGAAGACCACTATTTTTAAGTGCTGTACGAATACGACTTATCCCAGACCCAACTTGCTCAACCATATCCATGCGTTCAAATAAACCAAATACCAACGGATTTCGACTATGGCTAATCTTTCCAAAATCATTGGGTTTAATAACACTTACTAATCCACCGGGGTTTGAAATCACTAATCTGTCATTAAATAGTTCAATCATTATCCTGCCTCCTTTATCATAATAATCACGATGGGATAATGAATTAATAATAACTTCCTTTAATGCTGTTTGTGGGATTTCCCAAAATTCCTTTCGGGGACCACTACCTTCAATCTCATAACGAACATTTAACTTTCCTTTTAACCATTGCATAGCATTACTGTACTGATGCATTAATGGACCACCATAAATTTTATCGTCGATAATGTAGGTTTTGTCTGTACCATCAAAAGCAACGCATCTAACTACTGCTTTTTCAAAAAAACTCTGTGGTGACTTGCCAAAAAACAAAACACCACCGTTTTTGAAACTTCCATCAGCTAGTGTTAATTTTAAATTATCAACAATCTGTTTGCTGTCAATTTCCTTTGAAAGCCCTACCGTTGCCCTAAATTCCTTAAAGAAATCATTATTAAAATCATTTTCAAAATCAAACTCACTGCATGATGCTTCATCGAAATAAATTCTATTTGCTTGCTGAAAGAAATCGCGCATCTGTTCAACATCAGTTATTTTTTGAGAATTTGGTCCCTGACGTACATAAATTGCGCCTGACAAAGTATATGGTTTTTGCTGACCTGTTGGAACTTCAATAGCCCATACTTCTTTTCCATCAACATTTATCTCATAAATATCACAATGAATATGTGGTTTAATTTCATTAATGGAATTTTGTATTGCAGACCTTTTTGCGTTATTAATACTTACTCCCTGAACCTGATTGTTATCATCAATACCGATAAGTAGTACACCTCCGGCTGCATTGGCAAAAGCGCAAATTTCTTCAGTTAGTTCTTTTACTTTTTTTGGCACACTAACTTTAAACTCAGCATTATAACCTTCGCCCAGTTGAATTATATTTTTTATTTCATCTTCTGAATACATACTAACAAAAATTTATTTGTTTTTTTATTTCCTGATTTATTTCCTCCTTAATCCATTGTTTATTAAACTTTGAGAAATTTTTGAATATCTATTGAATGCATTAGCGATTGAATCATTGAATGTAATTCAAGATAAACAGCATTCTTCTTATCGTCAATTATAAAAAAATCAAATTTCTCGTCTAATAATTTGTAAATAATATCTTTCTTGCTATTGCCTCTCTTTCCATCAATGTGCTTACCACCTTTTTTATTTGCAATATAACTAAGAAGAAACCTACGCTTTATAGGAGTTTTGTCTATAATTATACCAATTCTATCTAACCAACTATTAATTTTTAATTCAATTTCTATCGGATTAGAGTTTGGTGGAATATCTATACTTTTTGATCCCTCGTTTTTGATGTATAAAGCGTATTGTATTCCTTTTAAATGTGCTCCCCCGGCTAACCCATTTACAATTGTATTGTTAGGGTCGTGATTCATAAAAACCTCAAGACTTGGGGATTTAACTCTAATCTCAGCTAACATACCAAAAGCAAGTTTGTAGGCACGTGATAAATTGTTCTCGATTAAAAGCATATTTAGAGTTGATGAGGCCTTTCTAATTCTTGAGTCTATATAATCATCACCACCAAAATCTTCAAAAAGATCATTTAAATCTTCTTGTACTATTCTAATAACCTCAAGTGATTCCAGTTTCATAATTTATCATTAACTTAATAAATGATTCTATTCTATCTTTTTTTATACTCTAAATTTTAGCAACTGCCCCTTCAAATTTAGCATAATTAACTGTTACACCATCATCCAGGTCAAATTCAATTTGTTGGTTGGCGAGTTCTTTTAGTACTTCATTGTAATCCAAACATTCAATTCTCCAGTCTTCTAAGATTTCCAGTTGTTTTTGTTCTTCCCTGTTGAGGTTGTTTTCATTTTCCTGAAGCCTTGCCAACTCACGTTTAATGTATTCCTGATGTGGATGGAGGTAGTTACGTTGTATTTTTTGCACTGTGTATTTATCCATGCGGTGCATATATACTAAAACTTTAAAAGCAGCATATTGTGGTTTATTAGGATTGGAACTAAACAACCAATAAATGGGTTTCTTTTTATACATCTTAGTATGATAGCTCCAAAACTTTTCGGTAAGCCACCTATGCAAAACCATCCCTAAAGACTCTTGCAAAAAGTTAATGTTTTCCGTAAGTGTTTCCTCTCCCCAAATAGCTAATAGCAAATCTTTGGTTCTAACCAGAGCATCATCCGGGAAGGCACAATTTTCGCCCATTATGGGGAGAATGCCATCCTCGTCTATTTTAATAACCTCCCCCTGACCCCCTCCAGAGGGGGAAATAGTGAAGGAAGATAATTCTTCTTCTGTTGCGTTTGGATGGGCAATGTTTAAGCCCGGTTTATCTATGCGATAACGCCCTAAGAAAACTCCTATGCAATAACTAATAAACTGGCTTAGTACTTCATCTTCTTTTATGGGTAACTCGATGGCATCTTTGCCTTTTTCTCTGAAAGTAGTTTCTATAGCTTCTAAGTCTTTTTTATCCAACTCATTTTGTAGAATAGTAATATCTTTTAATGCAACATCAGGAGCAAGTTCTTCCTGTAAGCTATAAATATCTATAAAAATACGGTTGAGTTCTTCTTCGTTGGTATGAAGTTGGAAAAAGTCATAGCTTACTTGCTCTTGCCAAGATTGGTAGGCTTTGCTTAAAGATGGGCTTTCATTTAGAAATGGACTTTTCTTAAAGTCCCAGGATGTTTCGTTTGAATCCCAGTCTGTTTTTGAAAAATGGATTGAAGATTTTGTCAATTCTTCAATTGTTGATTTCAATGCCTCATCTACTTTTAAAGGGATTGAGTAAACATCACCTGATGTAGTATTGACAGTAGGATTCAATACTTTAAGTAATGCTTCCACGTATTTAGTATTAAGAAACCCTATTGTGTAGTTAATTAAATCTGTTTTTTTAGGGATAAATGTTGGAGATGCAGAGGTATATTCAGCTTCTTCATTTTTATATCGAAAACTTGTCCCTGTACTTGAAACAATGGCCCAACTTAATCCTTTTTTTCTCCAAAATTTAGAATTACTTAATCCACCATGTGAACCATAAAATGAAATGGCTTCTTTTGACCAATTAACAATGCTTTCTCTATTCCCATACCATTTTCTTTTTTCGCCTCCATTCTCAACGAATAACCATTTTTTTTGATTACCTATTTTTAAACAGCTGACTTCCCAAAATTGTCTCAAATATTTGTTGTTCCCATGTGTTTTTATTCGTCCACCAGAGTCAAAATAATCGGAGATTTTATTTGTCTTTTCAAAATGATATATTGTTTTCTCACTCACCCAATAAGCTATAGGGCTGCCCGGTATTTTAGAGAAGTTGGTTTGGGGGATGTTAGGGTAAAAGAGTTTCAAGCCTTTATCTGTTCCATATTCAGGTATTTCAGTAATTCCTTCATCACCTCTATATTGAGAGAAATCGTATTTATAATTTGAATATCCGTTGCTATACAAAAACAGTTTTCCAATATCCTCAAAATGAATGTGCTGGAAATTTCTTTCGTGTAGTTTGAAATAACTACCAATAGCATCATTGTTTCTTACTTTTTTAATTGCAAAAGCAACTGAACCAAAGTCAATGCCAAAAATACCTCTGCCCATGTGGAGTAAACTATCAAACTGGTATTTATCAATGTAATCTTTTCGCAATTTTTCAAAAGAAGAAAGGAACATCCATGAAGGTAAGTTTATTAATGCAAAACGAGAATCATTTAAAGTAAGGTTTGGAATTACTTCCATGAATACCGTCATTAAATCAGACTTTGTTTTTGGGTAATTAATATTCACATAATCCTTCAAATCAGCATTCATGCTCTTTTGCCCCATATATGGTGGGTTAGCAACTACTGCTGTGTATTGTTTGGTAAGTACTAAAAGCACTTCCAAAAATGGTTTCAGGGGATTCCATATACCATTTTGTTCGATGTCTAAAGAGGCAGATTTACTTTTCTTATCCCATAAACTGAACTGTTGTTCAATAAGAATATGTGTTTTAGTATTCACTTCAAGTTTCAAGGCTGAACCTATATTTTTACCATCTGTTAACTCCCATAATGCATCTGCTACTTGGTTTATAGTGTTAGCATCATCTGTATTTAAAAAACTTATTAGTTCGTCATAAGTGTAAACAAGAACAGAGGTAATATCATTTTCTTCTAACTTTTTTATTGCCACTGCATCAATTAATGCGTCTTCTTTAAGAATTATTTGTCCTTCATCAAGACTAACATCCTTAGCAATATAATATCCAATGTAATGCTCGCTTAGTTTTGAAACACTTACTGCTTTTGGTTTGAGTAAATATTCGATGGTGTTTTCGGGGAAGGAGAAGATGTTTGGGATACCCCCCGCCCTTTGGGCACCCCCCTGAAGGGGGGACACCACCGCACCATTCTCTGATAATATTGCAGGGTAATGTTGGGCTGCTTTTAGGAGTACGGCAAAACGAGAGAGTTGTACTGCACGGTCGTCGATGTCTAAGCCGTAAATATTGTGTTCGAGTATGTTTTCAACTGCTTGTTTGGCAGTATAGCCTTCTTCGCGGTACATACTAAAGAATAAATCGAAGCCTGTTACAAGTATATGTCCGCTTCCACAAGCAGGGTCGATGAGGGTGAGTTGGGTGAGGTTGGTGATAACCCCACCCCTCTGTCCTGCGGACATCTCCCCTGAAGGGGAGACGTTTTCAACAAGATATTTCATTTGTGAACGAAGAATGGAATTTGGTTCGTAGTCGAGGTAGATTTTGCCAATAGTATTCTCCACCATGTATTTTACAATCCACTTGGGTGTGAAAATTTGAGTCGCAGCAGGTATATCTTCTGGTCTTGCTTTTATGTTTTTCTTAAAACCTTTAAATACTTCGTCTTTTTTGTCTGAAATATAAAATTGGTAAAGCCAGCCTATTAACTCAACTTCTTTGTAATCTTCAATAGAAATTGTATTGCTGTTAATTAAATCAAGTAAGCCATCAGTTTGCAATAAGTTATGAGGTAGTAAAATCTCTGTATAATCGTCAATTCTTCCAAATATGTCATGCAATATATTATTGCGGTTACAGAGGTTTGTGATTAATAAGCCAAAGGCTTGTTCGTCTTTGTCATCTTGTAAGTATTCAAGCACTAGGTTCTTATCCGCTTGTTTAGTAAGCGAGTGCTGGCCACGTTTTGCATTTTGTACTATCATTGGTGTCTGCATTCCATCTGCATATTTTAAATGCTCAGGTAGATAGCCGTTTGCCTCTAGTATTTTAATTGCAATAAGCCGGTTGAACCAAGTGTAAGAGGCTTCTTCCAAAACATCATTTACTGCTTGTTTATTTGCAAGGCGTTTTTTTAGTTTCTTCCATTTCGCAGGAGCAGTAGGATCTGTATAAACATTTTCTCTAAAAACATATCCGCCTTGTGTAGATTCAAGACTTTGGTCATTATTACCATCTTTATCAAAACCCCAGTATTGTAGGCGTTGCATTACACCATCCATTAACATTAATCGGGCTTCTTTGGCGAATGATTTTATGTTGTTTGTGTTCATATTACAGGTTGAAAGTTTATACGGCTAAGAGTTAATTAAGGAATATTTTTTTGTTTTTGGCTAGCTTTAGCATAAGCCTGCTCCGTAAATCATCTACATACTCATCCAGCTGCTCCGGTGTTTCAATGGTAGTTGGAGGCATTTCGGCAGCCACAGAAACATTAGTACTTGTAACATAATCTATACCTGTACTCTTTGCTTTTTTCTGTGCTTTATGATCTTCAAGTTTTTTAAAATTATCCGCCCTGAAATCATTTGCCTTCAATTGATATATTTCCAATTGTGCAATTTGATTTTCCTTTTTGATTTTTTGCACATAGTATTCTGCTGAGGTAGTTAGATTGGCAGTAACTATTTCAAGTTCTTTTTGTCGGTTCTCAATTTCTTCAAATATTTTTTCATAAGTACTCACTACTTCAGTTTTGAGCGAACTTATCCTATTTTTAATAGCCTCATATAATTCTTTATAGGCTTTTTTCATTTGTGGAAATTTATCCCATGGCTCGGTGTTGGTCTTTAAATATTCAAGTAATTCGTCGGCTCTAACAGATAAGGCATCGTCAAGTGAAGCAAAGTTATTACTATTATTTTCAGTAAACTCAACAATTTGAGAGTAGGCACTAAAATTGTTTTCAATAAACTCTTCTACATACTTGCAATTATCACGCGATTGTTTAAGATTGGTTTGTTGCTTCAACACTAAATCGACTACTTGCTCAAGATTGCGAGAGTTGTATATTTCACCTAGTGTTTTATGATGATTTTTTAAATGAATGTAAAAGGGATAGTTTTCGTATTCATCTTTTAATTTGTTGAGTGAAGTGAGTATGGGTTCGAGTTTCTTTTTAAATAATTCAACCGCTTCCTTAAAGTCGTTGGTGGCAGAAGGCACAAGTGTTTCTGCAAATATTTCATTATTTACTGCGTGTATAAAAGTACTTACTTCTTCCTGAGAGTGAACTTTTTCATTGTGTATGGTAATAGCATCACGCTCCCGCGAATTTAATGCCTTTTCAGCATAAGTAAGTAATTCTATTTCTTCATTTCGCCACTCGAATCTTCTTAGGCCTTTATGAGCGAGTTGAAGCAATACATCCAAAGTTGAAATATCCTTCCATCCATAGGGTGCTTTCTCGAATTGTTTAACAAGATCGCCAACCACAGGGGACTCACCCATTAAGTTTAATTTGTTATTTAATTCATCTTCAGTAGGAGATAAATCTTTATATATTTCCTTTTGCTTAGATTTAGCATTGGTTATTAAGTCTGCATTTGAATTTGCATACCCATTGCTCAATTTGTGTTTGCGATATACTTCCTCCATATGGCGTTTTACCATTTCTTGAAAACGAGAAGAAGGAGATGAACCAGTTAACTCACTTGCCTGAATAAGCTGGTTGTTTGAAATAATTGCAGTTTGTAAGAACTTCTTCTCAAAACGTAATTTAATTTCCGCTAATAATATTTTATTAGATTCTCTGAAGTTACTTAAAGTAACTGTTCTTGATCCAGTTGCAGAAGAAGAGTTTAAGCGGATATATTTCTGAGTTCTAACATACTCCAAAACCTTTGATTTTAGGTCAGTGTCGTTAACAAACCATTCATTGATACCTATTAAAAGGTCATTTGATGGTGTGGCATGGGCCAGATTTTCGAGGTCAGTATTATCGTAAATTGAGAATTTTAAATTGAAATCACCTTTAGAACCAATTTCTTTATCATCAATTTTTAAAGCAATACGGAAATTTTTATTACCAAATGAAACATTGGGATTAGGTTTGATTATTTTTAAAATAATATCATCATAAATATAGCCTAGCCTGTCTTCATTGGTAACGGCTGTACTTTTTATTAAATGAGCAACTTCTATTTCATCTTCTTTTAAAAACCTAAATTTTCCTTCAGATACTTGAATTATATTTTTTGTGACTAAAATATCCATAACAGCATTCACTTTGTTTTGCATGTCTAGTTTAGCAGCATCCACTGAATCCATCAGGAGAAGGGCAATATTTTCAACATTTGCAGGAAAGTTAACACTTTGGCTTTCACTAAGATTAGAGATCATAAAAAGAACATTGACCACTCTACGCGAGAACAAATCATTCTTAACTTGTTCAATGTTATAGGAACGGTCGAGAATACTTCTTGATCTATGAGTTAGGTTTTTCTCCAACTGTTCATTGAAGAACAAATCAAATGGCACAAAAAATCCAAGCTCCTTATCTTTGCAAAGATTAGCGGTGAAATGGGTGATACCAAGTATTGCTCTTTCAGTATTTCTTACGCCCTCACCAACATAACCTACATTGCTAAATGATTCAAATACATCAGAAATCAATCTGAACTGATATGGAATAAAAGGATAGGTAAGCGTAAAATCTTCGCGGTCACCAAAATTTTCATAGAGGTCATGATCAAAAACAAATTGATTCTCAATTGCCCCTTTGTTTGATTTATAGTAACTATTTAATTCACCAATACCATCAGAATTTTTATCCAGTATTCTTTTTTTAGTTATTAATGCAGCATCCTGACTCTCAAGAGAAATCATTGTTTCAAAACGACCAAGAATTTTGCCAAAATCTTCAGATTTATTATCGGTGTTGTTTATTAAATTTGACAAGTCTTGTTGGGCAGTACATACAAGCCAAACCTTAGAGCCTACCTGCGAACCTATTTCTTCAATGATTGTTTGCAGATTTAAAAGTAGCGAAGTGTTTGAGCCAATGTATTGTGAAACTTCATCCATTAGGAAGAGCAAACGGTAGGAATCACCTTTGTCTTTTAGGTATTCGTTTAATTCATTAATAAGAAAATCGATGGTGTAATCCTGATTCTTATCTATTATACTTGATTTTAATGAATCTTTATCTAGGTCAGCATCAAATTCCTGTGCTATTTGCAATACTTTGTCAAGGTACCTTCTCACAAATCGAATTTGATTGCCATCCCAGTTTTCATTAAAATGAGATTTTATTTTATCCTTAAAAGCATTGAAGTTACCTTTTAGGTCTAAAGGTTTTTCAAGGTATAATGCTAAAGCAATATTGGTATTGTTGTATCCTCTGAAATCGTTCAGTTGATTTAATAATACCCTTGTAATTCTTTCTTTTTCATCTTTATTGTCTGATACAGCATCGATGTTAAAAATGACCTCATCAACTTCAAGACCATCAAGTTTTCGTTGTAGACTGCCCACAGAGCCCAGATTTACATCATCATTATCCAATGGGTCAATATCCTTCACTGAAACTTTAAAATTACTGAATGCCCTGTCTCTGTATATCTTATCAAGTGTGTAAAATAGGTATTTAATAAAGTGTGACTTTCCGCTTCCATAGTAACCACTAATCCATACACCGGTTTTGCCTTCTTTTTTATTGGCGACTGCATCTAAAAACGCATATACATTTTTGGTAATGCCAGGGGTAAAAACATATTCATCAATTTCCTGATTAATATAGTATTCTTCCATTTCACTAACCACAACAGCAGGGTTTATTCTCCTCGCAATGTCTCTGTCGTATAATTCCTGAATTTTCATTTCTTGCAATTTAATGGATTATTAATTTTCTTGGTTTAATTGCCTATTCAAATAGTTTGCCCTATACATATTATCATCATTCAGCATACTAAAGAGGCTATAATTTGAATCTTTATATTCTCCCGGATAAAAAAGTATAACTTTAAATTCCTTTATCAGGCTTTCTATTTTCTTTAAAAAGTCAGAAGCCCGTATGTAAGGGAATGCACTTCCAAACCCATAAATAATTAAGTAAACTCGTTTTTCTTTGTCAGGTTTGAAATGTTCTTTAATTTTTGCTTCAAAACGATTGTAAAAATCACCATGATTCACTTCGTCAATCACCCAAGATAGTGTCTCATCCGGGTCTTCTTTTTCTTTATCAAGTAGCATATCAAACAAAGTATCTCCGGTAAAGGATTCGTTTTTAAGATACTCAATTAATTCGTGATAAATATTAACAACCATACAATCCAAATAATGATTTGGTCGTTTAAGTTTTTCTATTAGCAGGTCTATCTGACGTCTAATTTCATACTCCTCTTCAGGTGGGTATGTATATATGTAGGCAGGAAAGAATAAATTACCCGTACGAGGTTCTTGGAAACCTTTGTCGGCCATCAGGTCGTATATTTTGTCAATATTTATCATTTTTCAATAATTTCATTTCTTTCTGCTTCACTGAGCAGTAATATTTCTAAAAACCAACTATCTCCGTTACGGACAATATTCTTTAAAACATGTGAGTCAAAATATAATTTCTGAAGATTTTTGTTCTTGGTCAATCCTAATTCTCTCAACATTCTTAATGTCACCTCACTAATCTCTTTCCTTGTCCTTTCAGTTATCTTTAATAATTCGGGGTGAGTATCCATTTTGCGGTATAGAAAGTTTTGGAAGTCATCGGTTGAGAGTTCAATATCTAAATTATACCATTTATTAAGAACAACCTCTAGCATAAAGTCAGAAATTATGGGATAGACTTTGCAAGCAGAATAGAATAAAATAAGTTTTTTATTTGCTTCATCTAAGGTTTTGTATTGTAGAATAAGTTCAGGGCTTTGTAATCCCCTTAACCTATTGTCCAGTTCGCGTTTAATTCTTTTCTGAGAAGATTCTGAATTAACAGGTATTATATTTCTGTCAATATCCTCATCACCTTTAATAAAATCTGTTTCATTTTTTATGTTAGAGATAAAGGCTTCTGCCTCTTTAAAAAGCAATGAGCCAGAAGTAAAGCCCAAGGAATATTTAGCGTTTCTATTATCCATTTACAAAAATAATTTAAAGGTATAAAGATAGTATAATCATTAACATATTAGAAAGGACAATATATATGTTATTTGTTTCTACTGCATTAATAAAACTTCAAGTTGAGAATATTCTCTTTTTTGGAATTTACCATTTATTTTAATTGTGTGTAGGCAGTTAAGCATACAAGGACGGCAAGGTCTGTTTTGTTTGTCGTGAGCCTTCCAATTACCACAATTGCCAAAATCTCTAATACCAACAAGTTCAATTTTATCATCGTTGGGTGATGTAAATATTCGTTTTTTTATTATTAATTCAGGCCCCTTGAAATTTTTGGGATTTTCAATTTTGCTGTCGATTATAGCAACAGGAGAAGGGGTGTTGTATGGTATTTGAGGAGTAGTTCCGTTGTATTCAATTGCATGAGCTTCTTGATCAGGTTCAATTTTATTTAAAGCATCTGGCATTTTCTCAGATTTTAGGAAATCAGCAATGTCAACTCCGCTTGTTTTTTGTACGTCATTGGTATATTGTTCAAGATAATCAGATGTATGAAAACCAAACTGGTTACCTTTTTCCTTCCATTTTAGATAAATGCGACCGTCTTTTGAAGCATCGGGGAACAGAATTACATTTCTGCCGCTTAAAAGTGCTACCTTTTCTTTGTTTAAATTTTCAGCTCCACCAGTTGCCAACCAAATTAGATCAGGAAGGAAAGCACTTGCAATAATTGCAGTTTTCTCGCTTTCGACAATGCCAATGGTACTGTTTGGAAATTTAGAAATTAGATGTTCGCCGAATAAACATTGTTTAAGATTGAAATTTTCAATGTTTAAAACAGAGTGAACCCAATTGGTGTATTTCATTCGCTTCCCTGTAACGGGATTGTATTTAATTAGTTTTCCTGTTCTTACTTTTTCTTTATTATCTATCTGCCAAAATATTGTTGTTCCTCCCTCCCATCGAGAGGAAGTTCCAATATTATACATATTTATTACCTGGTTAACTTGTTCGGTGCTAAGTATGGAATGTAGAAATTTAACAAGGTTGTTATTATTATACTCTTTTAAGGATGCTTTGAAAATGTCATCATCAATATAAGTAGTCTGTTTGGCAGGAGGCTGAGGCTTTGGAATACAAGTCTTAATCGCTCCCATGGCTTCTTCATTATTAGCAAAATATTGCTTGGGCGTGTAATGATAGCCGCATTTGGCAACTCTGTTGCATTTGCCTACATCATTTGCCAGTATTTCGCCAGTTT
>Ga0075111_1000647_pt1 | contig 16055 bp, 14 predicted proteins | sample AntAceMetag02UKK_FD_69787 | JGI IMG/M metagenome (GOLD analysis project Ga0075111, IMG submission 69787) | Saline lake microbial communities from Ace Lake, Antarctica - Antarctic Ace Lake Metagenome 02UKK | ecosystem: Environmental > Aquatic > Non-marine Saline and Alkaline > Saline | place... | reverse complement strand
CGCTCGTCATAAACCCATCCCGCTTTGTTTCCTTAGCAAAACTCATGACTGCTTCAAACTGAACAGCCCGCCCCGATGCTGATCGGGGACAAATTGGCCTGTGTAATCTTTTCATATTACCGGGTTATTATTAATTTCGCGCACGCTTCTTGACGTACCAAAGGCTCACTAAGATATATTATTCACAAAGAGTCATTTACCCAACTTGGACAAGCCAAAACCAAACAGGCTTCTAAATTAAGTAGCACTTCACCGGTTCTGGCTTGTCCAAGTTGTTAAGCAAAATTATCTTTCAACTCAAGTTTTGCCCAAAAATGGCAAAACTTGAGTTGAAAGATACTAGCATAAGGATTTCTGGAGGTATTACAAAAAAAACTCCCGAACGAATAGAACCGTCCGGGAGCTTTTGGTTTTTGGTATTGAGTGCAATTACTATTTCACGATGGTAAGCTCATCAATCAAATTTTGAGCACCTGCAAACTTATCGATAATAAACAAAACATAGCGAATATCCACGTTGATGGTTCGCTGTAGTTCGGGCTCAAAAGCAATGTCGCCACTCATGGCTTCCCAGTTGCCATCGAAGGCCAAGCCGATCAGTTCGCCGTTTCCATTCATAATCGGGCTTCCCGAATTTCCCCCGGTAATATCGTTGGTTGAAAGGAAACAAACAATGAGTTCGCCATCCACGCCATATTGTCCATAGTCTTTGGCTTCATAAAGTTGCTTCAACTTTTCGGGGATAAAAAATTCAGTATTTTCCGGATCCTCCTTTTCCATGCCACCATATAAATGTGTTACATAATCGTAATGTACAGCATCGGCAGGATAATAATCCTGAACGGTGCCATAGCTAAAGCGCATGGTTGAATTGGCATCGGGGTAGTATTTTTTGTCGGGATTCATTTCGCGAAGCCCTGCAATAAACAACCTCATCGATTTATCAACTTTCGATTGTGCATCACCAAACTGCTGCCCGTAAGCCATCATCACCGATTGCAAAGAGTTTGCGGCCTGATAGGCCAAATCTTTATTGAGGGTTTTCAGTTTGGGTTTCTCTAAAAATTTCATCATCCTCGCTGAATCAGAAAATATTGACTCCTCGAAAACCTCGTCAACATAAGCATCAACATTTCCGTCAAAATCATCATTTATTGTAACAAAGAGATCAGGCAATTGCTCAGGCGAAAGGTTTTTCTTGTAGAGATTCAACAAAGCTTTCAATTTATCCATGTCCATGTCCAGGTCATAATTAGCAAAAAATTCTTCAGCTGCTTCTTTCATGCTGGTGGTGGTAATTTCGATGGCAGCCTTATTTTCCTTAGTATCTTCCAGCAAAGTGGCCAGTTGATTTCCCTGTCCGGCGATGGAAAACAAATCAATATTTCCGGAACCAATGGCCGAATAATACACCTGTTTCACCATATCATCCATTTCATCGTAACCTGCCGCGATATTGCTGAGTACATCTCCATATTTTGCTTTTCGGACAGGGCTGCTATTTACCCACGCGGTAAAATCTTTTTCAATGTTTTCCTTTTTGGCTTTAACATTCAAGTTTTTCAATCCTTTGGTTTGCCCAATAAAATATTTCCAGCCATTGGCCATGCCTGCATAATCGGAGGCATACTTAATCCTCATGGCTTCATCAGTATCCATGTACGATTTCATTACTTCAAGAGCCGAGCCTAAAATATCGACTATGGCAGGGTTTTTTTCATCCAATGCAAATTCAATTCCGTAGGAAGTCAAATATCTTTCGGTTCCACCGGGATAACCCCAAATCATGGTGAAGTCATCTTTTTGAACACCCTTGAGCGAGATGGGCAAGTGTTGACGTGGTTTGAGTGGCACATTCTCTTCGGCGTATTCGGCGGGCGAACCATCGGGCGCACCATAAACCCTGAAAATACTAAAATCGCCGGTATGGCGTGGCCACATCCAGTTGTCGGTATCGCCGCCAAATTTACCGATCGATTCGGGGGGTGCGCCAACAAGCCTTACATCTTTATAGGTTTCGTAAACAAACATATAATACTCGTTTCCGCCAAAAAAGCTCTTTACCACTGCATCGTATTTGCCGTCTTCCGAAGCTTCTTCTTTGATGTCTTTTGTTAGTTCCCTGATAAGTTTTCCCCTTTCCGCCTGCGAAAGTGTATCGTTAAGTTCGGGAACTATTTTATCGGTAATATCTTCCATCCTATAAAGGAACGAGGCTGTTAGGCCGGGATTGGGCAGCTCCTCATTGAAATCCATTGCCCAAAAACCATCGGTAAGGTAATCGTGTTCGATGGTGCTGTGGTCTTGTATTGCATCGTAGCCACAATGATGGTTGGTAAAAATCAGGCCCTTGTCCGAAACAATCTCGCCGGTACAAAAATACCCGTTGGGTGCCGAGCCGCTTGCCAGTCCAACAATAGCATCCTTTAAACTTGAGTTGTTGATGCTGTAGAGTTCCTCGGCGGTAAGTTGCAAACCCATTTCCTGGATATCGACCCAGTTGAGCCTGTCAACAAACATTGGCAACCACATTCCCTCGTCGGGGCGGGGTGTGGAAGCGTTAATACTGGTGCTTAACAATAAAGCTGATAGAATTGAAAAGAATAAATTTTTCATAATTTTTATTTGATGATTTAATGAATTGAAAAAATTTCGTGATTAACTAAAATGGAACCAAAATATTTAACAAAAGCAAATTCAAGTGATTAAGTGCATTACAACATAGTATTGAAAATATTTTTGTTCGAAATTCCAAAACGTCCGTTCATTGGCGAACACATAATGGCGGCAAATTTAAAAAAGTTCTGCCTAAAGGGCTTTAACAAAATATAACTTAATTAGAGCCTGTCTTTTTAGTTTGGTTTCCCGCAAATTTTCCCTCCAAATTTTTCAGCTTGAGTGGGGAGTTTGTTGGTATCCGATCCTGGTTCATTTTTCCCCATGGCTCAAACCTGAAATTTAGCATTTTCCTTTTCAAGATATTTTTTCATCAAATCCAAAAGCTCTTCTTTATTGACGGGTTTTGAAATGTAATCGTTGCAACCTGCCTGTTTTGCTTTTTCTTTTTCGCCAACAAAGGCATGGGCTGTTTGTGCAATAATGGGGATGGCAAGGTTGAATTGCCTGATTTGTTTTGTTGCTTCCAGCCCATCCATGCCCGGCATTTTAATATCCATTAAAATAAGCGCGACCGATGGATTTTCCCTAAATACTTTCACGGCATCTTCGCCATCGATGGCACGAATTAAGTTGAATCCTTTTTTTGTAAGAATAATATTTAAAAGCTGATAGCTTATTTCATCATCCTCTGCAACTAAAATAGTTATACCTTTCAGGGTACTTTTGGTATTGTGGCTTGCTTCAAAATCAGGAATAGATTTTTGTTTTGAAGTTTTATATGGAATCGAAAATCTGAAAATACTCCCTTTTCCTTCCTCCGATTGCACACTGATATTACCGCCCAGGGCTTCCACGTAGGCTTTAACAATCGACAGGCCCAGGCCTGAACCTTCGTGAGCCCGAGTAAGTGCAAGCTCGGCCTGTACAAATTGATCGAAAACGGCATTGAGCCGGTTAGCAGGAATACCTCTCCCGCTGTCGCTTACCCAAAACTCCACGAAATTGTTTTCAATTTTATTTCCAATCTCTACCATTCCACTTGAAGTGAATTTAATGGCATTTTTAATCAGGTTGGTAAGAATGCCTTCTAATTTGTACTTGTCGGTTTTAATTAAAGCAGTGTTTCCTTTACTTTGATTTTTTAGTTGGAAGCGCAGGTTTTTTTCGACTGCCTGTGGCTCAAAAAAATCATATTGAAACTGCATCACCTCTTCAATATTAACTTCTTCGATTTTAACATTCAACTCGCCGGCTTCAATTCTGGATATTTCGATGATATCGTTTATGGTGTTCAGCAATCTTTGCCCGCTTTTATTTACCGTATCAAGATATATCTTTCTGCTGTCCTCGTCAATATCCGCGTTCTCGAGCAAATCGATAAATCCCAAAATACCATTCATGGGTGTACGAATTTCGTGCGACATATTCATTAAGAAGGCTGATTTTAGGCGGTCGCTTTCTTCGGCCTTTTCCTTGGCCTTTTTCAAATCTTCAAAGGTTTTCACACGTTCTATAAACACGCCAATTTTGTTGGCAATGAGCTCAAGGATGGCTATTTCGATTTCGTTGTATGCTTCAAAATTATGGTAGTCCTGAACGGCCATTACTCCTATGGCCTCATCTTGCGGGTGTATTTTAAGCGGAAGCCCCACCCACACCGAAGGAACATCACCAATGCCAGTCAGGGGTTTATTTATATCAGGATCATCGATACTTATTCCCCGCCTGAGTAGCACCTTCCCGTTTTTCCTTACGTAATCGGTAAAGCCACCGCTAAGATCGTGGAGCGCATCCAGTGCAAATTCATCAATTTCATCCTTATAATAAGGAAAGGTATAGGTATTGCTATCCACATTATATAAAGCCACATAAAAATTATCTGAACGAATAATCTTGTTCACCTTTTGATGAATCTCGGCCAAAAAGCTATTCAGCGAATTATGCGTTAACGAGAGTTGTGATATTTCCAGAATGATTTTTTGAGTGTTTTCAAGTTTCTTTCGCTCGGTAATATCGATAATGATGGACTGATATGTTTTATCGGGCATCATTTTCGACCTCATCTCGATATCGAGAATATTTTCTCCGGGCACCATTAATCGGCGCTCGGAAATAACGGTTTCGCCTTTTTGCAGCAAATCGAAACGGAAAGGAATGTTTAGCTTACTTTCGGGTGTAAAAGGCAGTGTACTAATATGCTTACCTATCAATATATCGCGGCTCATGCCGGTCATGCTACAGAAGCGTGAGTTAGTTTGAATGATGCTTCCATCATACGATGCAATCAATATTCCATCCACGGCAAGTTCGATAAGATTTTGGAATTTAAGGTTGCTTTCGATGAGTGTATTTTCTGTTTTTTTAATTTCAGTTATATCGCGGGCTACGGCAATCACCACATCTTTACCAAAATACTTTCCCTTGTTCAGGATTACATCTTTTGGGAAGATTTCACCATTTTTGCGTTTGGCCCAAAACTCGAAGCGGACGGGAACTCCGGTTTGCGTAACCTGGGCCGTCTTGCGCACAACGGCATCCAAATCATTCATTCCGGGAGCTGCCACCGTTTGTGGCGATTGGCCAATGAGTTCGTCGCGGGGGTAGCCATACATTTTTGTTGCGCCATTATTCACCTCTATAAACATACCATTTTCGTCCACTACATAAATGGCTTCGGTAAGGCTATTGACCATATTCTCGTAAGTTTGACTAATTTGATCGAGATACTGTTCAGCAGCAATTCTGCTTATTGCCGAACCCGTTATATCAGCAAAAGCCTCCACGAGCATTTGATTTTGCAAGTACTTGTTTCGTTTAAACAGCAGGGTAAAGTCGCCAATGTTTACATCGTCTTTGGTGGTTCTAACCACCACCACATTACCGAGGTTAAACATGCTTTCGAGCAATGGTAAGATTTTGGCGGGAAGTGAAGTTCCCCCAAGTTCGCTCAGGTTGGGGAATATGGTAACTTTATTGTGCCTGACTCTTTCTTCCTTCACGGGATCACAGGCCCAGAATTTTCCTACGATATTAAACCCAAGTATGGAAGCCGCTTTTACAAAATGCTTTTCGATGCCCGAAGCAGCCACTGTTTTAACGCCTTCACCATTTTTTTCATGAATATTTATAACACAATAATCAGCACCCGAAATATCCTGCATTCGTCGGGCAATGCCGGGGTAGTCGATATTATCGGCAATATATTGGCCAAGTTCTTTGGAGGCCTCAGCCATGAAGTGTTGATTTGAAGCATCAATAAAAACCATTGCAAAAAATCCCTTTTCGGGCGAGATTACCTGCACTTGATACCATCTGTGGAGCTGCTCGCTGTAATGTGCTGTAGTTTCACTTCCTCCATTAAGGGCTATTTTGCCATACAAGGAAATGTGGTCTAATTCCGAATCATCAATTCCCTTTAAAACCGTACTTGCTTTGTTCCCGATAATGTGGCTTGCTTTCAGCCCTGTGAGTTTTTCGTATTCCTGGTTAACTTCAAGAAAACGGTAATCGACGGGTTGCCCGCTACTGTCGGTAATTATTTGGTGATAGGCAAATCCAAAATGTACCTGATTAAGGATTGACCGGTAATAATTGCTTTGCATAACTTAATATGATGTTGAGTTCGCGTTCAATTTTTGTATTTTATTTTTTAACGGGCAGCGAAAAATGAAATTCCGCGCCATTGCCTTCTTTACTTTCCACCCAAATTCGGCCTCCATGCTTTTCGATAAACTCCTTGCACAGAATGAGACCCAGGCCGGTTCCCTGTTCCTTGTTAGTGCCGGTGGTGGTGTAGTTTTCGTCGATACGAAACAGCTTTTCGATGTTTGCTTCTGAAATCCCTACCCCGTTATCGCGCACCGATACCAGCGTTTCGTGCGTATTTTGTTGGCTTGTTAATTTGATCCATCCGCCCGGATTGGTAAATTTTATGGCATTGGCCACCAGGTTTCTTAGCACGGTAGCAATCATCTCAATATCGGCATAAACCAGCGTACCGGCCTGCACATCGCTAATTATTTCGATCGACTTTTGCCGGGCTGCCTCCAAAAGCACACTAATAGTTTTGTTGATGATGCCAAAGAGATCGCACGACACGGGTTTGAAAGTTATCCGGTCGGTTTGCGAACGCGACCATTCCATCAGGTTTGTTAGCAATTCCATAGCCCGGTTCGATGATTTCTGAATAATTTCAGCATAGCTTTCAATACCTTGCAAATCATTTTCTTTTACCTGATCGACAAGCAAATCGCTAAAGCCGACAATAGAATTGAAAGGACTTTTGAGGTCGTGGGCTATTATCGAAAAAAACTTATCCTTGGTGGCATTGAGTTTTTGCAGCTCCTGGTTCTTCTGTTGTATTTCAGCCTCTGCTTTTTTGCGTTCGCTAATATTGCGCACTATTATAATTGCTTCATTGTGCATACTTTGTACCGTTCGTGCTTCAACATCAACAACCCCCAATCCCGGGATATCTAAATGATATTCATCGACACGCATTTTTCCGGTTTCGATAGTTTCAGCAATCCGCTCACGCATCACAAGAGCCTTTTCGGCAGGCGCCACATCGCTAATTTCTTTACCAATAATCTTATCTATCGGAAAATACCAATCTCCGATGGCTGGCTTATAATCCAAAAAATTACCTTTACTATTGATTCTAAGTATTAAATCCGGAATGGCATCAAGCAGGGCCCTGGCGCGTTGTTCACTCGCTATTAGCGCTTCCTCGGCCATTTTATGGTCGTTAATATCCTGGTGGGTTCCCGACATGAGCAGGGGTTTTCCGTCCCCGGTCCACGAAATTACCTTGCCGCGATGGAGAGTCCAAATCCACCGTCCGTCTTTATGCTTCATCCGCACCTGGCAATCGTAATAGTCCAGTTCGCCACTAAAGTGTTTTCCCAAAAGGCTATCCACTTTTTTCAAATCATCGGGGTGCGAAAAATTATTCCACGTTTGGCTGGTAGCGGGCGAAATATCGGCGAGGGTGTAACCCAGTATTTCGGCCCAGCGCTCGTTAAAAATAGTTTCGCCGGTTTGGATATTCCACACCCAAGTGCCGGCATTGGTACCTTTTACCACGTCCGAGAGCCGTTGGCGTTCCTCCAGCAGCGCATCGTTGGCTTGTTTACTGCGAATATTGGCAAGGGTTTGCGCAACAATAGCAGCTACCGCGGTGGCAAAGGATTCCTCGTCGTTGTGCCAGGAACGTGCTGTGTTAGTATGTGCTATACAAACCAAACCCTCCATCCTGCCCTCGACAAAAATACCTGCATCAAGTACCGAGTGTATCCCGTGGGGGATGAGAAAGGATTGTAAAAACTCAATGAAACGGGGATCGTTTTGCGCATCATCAGATTGTATTTTACTTTCGGTGTTAATGGTTTTAAAATAATGTGGATAATTGGCCCAACTTAGTGGCTGGCACGATGTGTATGTATCGTGGTTGAATAGGAATTGCGACATACAGTAAAGTGCGTTGCCCTGGCTGTTGAGCAGCCAGATACTTACATAATCTACCTGCATGGTTGTGGCAACTTCGCGGGTGAGCTGATGGAAGGATTTTTCGTAGCTGCCGTTTATAAGCACCTCATCCAGCATAAGCCTGGACAAGGCATTGCGCTGCCTTAACGAACGTTCGCGACTTTGTTGTATCAGCTTCTCGGCATGTTTTCGTTCGGTAATATCAACGTGGGTACCGATTACCCGCAGGGCTTTCCCCTTGTTATCGCTTTCTACTATTTTTCCGCGACTTAAAACCCAGTGCCATGATCCATCTTTTGCTTTCGCCCTAAACTCATTTGGGTTGCTGTGTTCATGGTTCTCGCGATAATTTCTGATGTTTTTTATAACAGATTCCAGGTCATCGGGGTGTATGGGTTTTCACCAGTTGTCCCAGGTCGATTCAAAGTCATCGGGTTCGTAGCCTAACATGCGGTAGCATCCGGGGCTAAAATATATGTTTTCGGTACCCACATCCCAGTCCCACAATCCATCGTTGGTAGCATCCATGGCCAGGCTGAAACGCTCTTCACTTTTCTGTAGTGCTTCTTCGGCTTTTTTGGTCTCGGTAATATCTTTAATAGTTCCCTGACCGACTAATTTTCCGTTTTGCCTAATGAGCTTCCCGTTAATTTCTACATCCACTTTATGGCCGTCTTTATGGTAAACCTGGGTTTTAAAATGTTTTATCGCTCTCGTGCGAAATATCTTCGACAATTGCACAAGATACCGTGGCATTTCTTTAAGCGGCACATATTCCGAAAAATTCCTTCCGATCACCTCCTCCCTTTTATACCCGAGGATGTTCTCAATCTGTTTGTTAAAATAAAGCTGCTTGCCAGTTTTGTCTATTATATAAATAATATCGGTGGTTGAATCGGTGATGGTTCTGTATTTTTCTTCACTTTCGCTAAGCGCCTCCACAGCATGGTGGCGTTGGGTAACGTCAACTGCTGTTATCAGGCAGCTTGCTGTGCTCGCGATTGCCACCCCGTGGAGCAGCGCAAATACCTTCCACTTTTTATCGACCATTAATTCGATCTCACAGCTTTGACTTTCGGGTTTATTAAAAATACATTCGATAAACTGCCGAAACACGGGAATATCTCCGGGTGAAATAAACATTTCGAGGTGGCGGTTTTTAAGTACAGACCTGTTTTTGCAAAGCAACTTAGCCCCGCTAAGGTTAAGTTCCTCGATTTCGCCCGAAGGCGACAGGGTGAAGTAGCCCATAGGAGCCAAATCGTAGAGTTCGTTATATTTTTGGGCTTCGGCCAGGAGTTCATTTTTGGAGCGCACAAGCTCCTCGTTTTGCATCTCAAGTTCTATCTCATGCACTTCCAACTCGTGGATTAATCTGGTACCCTCGGCTTCGGTGAGTGCTTGTGTGCGCAGGCTACGCTTTTGCTTTGCTTGGGCTTCGGCAGCTTCGCGCAGCTTTTGTGCTTCTTTGTTTTTGTCGGGATTTTTCATAATCATTTTTTTTTCATCACCAACCATCGTTTTATTATTTGTAAAAATACAAAAAAAATATAGCACAGCCCTAAATAGTGTTGGATAATAAGGCGTTTTTTTTTAATGGTGAAGGCTTAAAAAGTTGGGAGCTTTGTTTTTCGCCAAGGCGCGGGTTTGTCCGGGCTGGACAAACGGCCACAGGCCATAAGAGAAAATGTTCATTTTTACGAACAGAAAAAGTGCTTAACGGTTGGAACTCATTGCGGCACAGGCCAGGGCCGCCGACCGGTGGCGGCAAGGCTGGCGGTCAGTATAAACCTTAAACTTTTTTGCATTGAATGAGGGCAGTTTCTCTTTATGACAAAATTGATTTCAATTTTAAAAATCGTACGTTTGCGATATGATTTATAACCCAACATATTCAACAAGCATTTTTGAATCTTTAGGGGTTCTTTCAAGTTTCAGCATTTCTGTAACTATATGGGAGAAATACGAGGAGTTCGCCATTCCCAAAATCAAGGAATCAACAATCAAACTTAGGGGTTCGCTTTACTATCTCAAGGACTTAACACCAAACGAGGCATCAAAAGAGTTAAATTCAATCAGCCCTTTGATACCTGTTTTATCAAAACTAAGAACAGTTATAGAGCTGATTGACGACAGAGAGTTTCACGAATTTAAAACTATGGCTTTGGACTTCTTTGATACGGTTGACTTTTTGTATTTTAACCCACAAGACATAGCTGATGTTCATAGCTCTTACGAGTTATCCAAGCCAGTTTTAGCAACTGATTGGGGCAGCAACGAAGACGAACATTGGAACAACTATTAACAGCTATGAAATACATGCAAGGCGACATTATTCTTCTACCATCGACCTTTCAAACACGAAACAAAGACCAGCAGTTATTATTTCAAAGGATTCGGTTAACAAGTAAAACTACATCGTTGCAAAAATTACTTCGGTTATTAGGGGAGATAAATTTTCGTTCTCCATTTCACCCACAGACATTGCTATTAGTGCTATTCTAAATACTGATTATTAGATTGTCAGGATAATCTTACAGCCAAGGACCAGACTAAACTTTTACTCAACAGAAAAAAATATAGTGCATTTGGCAGGTAGTGCTATAATTGAAGATGGTAGAAATTAATGAACATAATAGTAAATTGTAAAATCGGTATTTCATATATCAAACGTACCATATAAAAACCGTTACAAAACCCACAACCACAAAATAAACCCCTAAATTACCCCCCGAAACTCCCCTTCCGAAATAATTTTTATGCCGGGGGTATCTAAGTTTTTGCGATAACGTACCCCAATGGGGATTACAACCCTAATATTTTCCCATAAAAAAAGCGCTAAACATACCCACCCAATTTAATTTTGTTCCTACCAATTAACTCCTTACTTTTGGCACTTATAAAAATAAGGATGTAAGAAGTACAAAATGTAAAAATGCCAGTGGATGGATTTGAATGATGGAAAACGAAAAGATTGACATAGAAAAAATCACAAATCATTGGATTTCAAGATCAGAGGCAGATTTTGGCACAATGAATAATTTGCTTAAATCAAAAGATTTCCATTGGGCTTTATTCATTGGACACCTTGTCATTGAGAGCTTACTAAAAGCTATTGTTGTAAAGAGGACTGGGAAACATGCTCCATTTACACATGATTTAAGAAGACTTGCAAAGTTATCAGAACTTACTTTAGCAGATGAACATAAAAAGTGGCTTGATACGATTTCTACATTCAATTTAAACGCAAGATACGATGACTACAAGCAAGACTTTTATATGAAATGTACACCTGATTTTGCAGCTACATGGGTAATAAACATAAAAATACTTAGAGAATGGATACAAACGAAGCTATAAAGATCGCAAAAAGGTATATAGATTCTATTAGTAGAAAGTTTCAAATTGAAAACGCTATTCTTTTTGGATCCTTTGCAAAAGGGACAAATCATCCTGACAGTGATATTGACATAGCTATAGTGTTTAATTCAGTGGAAGATATAATTGATTTACAAATTCAATTGATGCAACTTCGGAGTGATGACGATTTATTAATTGAACCTCACCCATTCAAAATTTCTGACTTCCATATCTCGAATCCTATTGTTGCGGAAATTAAAAAGAATGGTATTGAAATATTAAACCACGCAGCATAACATGATATAAACCCAAGCTGGCAGTTTGTGGTTATTTAACAGATTTTCAGTACATTTACAATATAAGAATTTGATAGGTTAATAGGTAATTCGCCAGCCAATATTTATAGCAGGAACTTTAAAAATCCCAAACCCCCAATTAGCCCCCGAGATCATCCCCCGAAACTCCTCTTCAGTAATAATTTTCACACCGAGCTTTTCGGCTTTGGTGCAAGAATATCCATCATTCCACCACTGCTTCGCTTAAAAAAAAAGTTAAGTTTTATTCTATCAAATTGAATTTCTTTCGATACTTTTGGGGGAACGATTGGTAAAATATTTTAAGGTTGGTAGCAAGCAAAAGGCCACTCGAATAGACTTCAACTTGATGAATTAATTGATTATCTTTGTATAAAGATATAGAAATATGAAAGCACTGGAATTCAAATCAAAAATAAAAAACAATCAGATTTTAATACCCACGAGAATTCGGTCTGAGTTAAAAAGCAATCAAGTTAAGGATGTTAGGGTGATTGTACTAATTAACGATTCAGAAACCAACGATGACCTGGTTTTTCAGGAAACGGCACAAAACCGGTTTTTAGATGGTTATTCTGATTCTGATTCAATTTACGATGAAAATTAATTATGGACAGCTCAAGTTTCGGCGATATCGTTTTGTTGCAAAAGTAAAGGAAATTATAGAAAGACTGACTGACTAAAAATTACCAGTTGCCAACCCTAAATCATCCCCCGAAACTCCACTTCAGTAATAATTATTACGCCGAGCTTTTCGGCCTTGGTAAAGGAATATCCATCATTCCTCCATTGCTTCGTTTAGAAAAGCCCATCGTTTTTCTTTCAAATTAAAATTCTTTCAATACTTTTGGGGGAACGATTGATAAGGTATTTTAAGGTTGGTATTCAGTATAAAAAACGTTAGTGCGAAAAAACGTTAAAAAAAGGATTGATATGAGATATTTTCGTTACTTTGAACCGAATTTAAACAACACATCATGCTAATAAGATTCAATGTTGAGAACTTTATGTCATTCAATGAAAAAACGGAGTTCTCATTAATTGCAAATAAAGAAAGGCGACACCCTTCTCACGTTGTCAAAGGAAATGGAGTGAATATTCTTAAATCAAGTGTGGTTTACGGAGCAAATGCTTCTGGCAAAACCAACCTTGTGAAAGCAATTGATTTTTCAAGAAGAGTAATTACAAAGGGAATTGAAAAGTTGAATCCAGTAGATTGTCATTTCCGCTTAAAAAAAGACAATTTAAAAAAACCTTCTATCTTTAATTATGAAATAAAATGTGGTAATAAATACTATTCTTACGGATTTGCGACACAGTTAAACGAACTGAAAATAATAGAAGAATGGCTTTATGAAATAGGAAATAATAAAGAGAAAAAAATCTTTGAAAGGGTTGTTAATGATTCTGGAAAGCATGAAATTGGAATTGGAATTCAGTTAAGCCCTAAAGCAAAAAAACGATTCGATGTTTACAAAGAAGATTTTCAGAATTCCGATAACCTGCTCTTTTTAAGCGAAATGAGCAGAAAAAGCATTGATGATTTCCCCGAAGCAGTTGGCTTTATTGATGTTTTTAATTGGTTCGATAAAAAATTAACAGTTTTAATGCCCGACTCAAAATTTGCTGGTTTGAACTTTATTGGTGATGATAATGAAATGTCAAAAACATTTAATAGTTTTTTGAATGTTTTCCAAACCGGAATCAACAATGTAACATCCGAAGAAATAGATTTGGATAGTTTCGATATACCTAAAATAATCAAAGAAGATTTAACAAGAAACATTGAGAAGTCTAAAACGATAATTTTTGAAATAAACGGAATAACATATTCATTAAAAAAGAATGAAAACAATGAGTATAAAATTAAAAAGATAGGTCTTGAGCATCTGACGGATGAAGGGAATTCAATTGTTTTTGATATTGAAGATGAATCGGACGGTACGCAAAGATTATTTGACTTTATTCCGGCAATTCATGAACTAACAAAAACTGATTCTATATTTATTATTGATGAATTAGACAGAAGTTTACATTCAAAATTAACTTATGGAATTTTTGAATTGTTTTTAAGGCTAACAGAAAACAATGAAAGTCAACTCGTAGCCACCTCGCACGAATCATTACTGTTGGACTTTGAGCTACTCCGCCGTGATGAAATTTGGTTTGTTGAAAAAGAAAAGAATCAATCACGACTATATTCCTTAGACGAATTTAAGGTTAGAAATGATAAAATAGTAAGTAAAGATTACTTATTAGGGAGGTATGGAGCTATCCCCATTTTTAAGAGCTTTAAAAATGTAAAGTTTTAGTTATGACAAGTCGTTTAAGGATAAAAAATACTTTTGGAGAAAGACCTGTTGAATCATCAAGCAGAACAGCTAAAACAATATTTGTAATCTCAATTGCAGGTGAAGGAAAAACAGAAGAACAATATTTTGATGGAATTTATGATTTGAATAGTTCTGGGTTAATTCGAATTGAACGATTAGAAAAAGCTGATGAAACTGATACCAAGAGTCATCCAAATTACGTAATTGGATTACTTGATGAACGGAAAGAATATTGGGAAGCTCATGGGATTGAACCCAATGAATTATGGATGGTAGTTGACCGGGATAAACAAAATGTATCTAAAGACCAATTAAATGAAATTGTTCAAAAATGCAGCATTGAAGGCTACAATTTAGCCTTATCGAACCCAACATTTGAATTTTGGTTATTGTTGCATTTAACATCAATTGAATTGTATGACAAAGAATTATTATTTACGAATCCCAAAGCTACGGTCAAAAGTAAAAAACGTTATTTAGAAAAGGAATTGTCAAGACTCCTTGGGGGATACGGTAAAAAAATATTATGTTTTGAAAAATTTGAGCCCGGTATTAAAAATGCTGTGAATAGAGCTAAAGAATTACCCATAGACAACATGACCTTAATTGACGAATTAGGCACGAGTGTATGTTTGCTCGTTGAAAAACTTATTAAATAGCGAAATTGATCAGGCTCACGGAGATTCAGAAAATGAAAATGTTATTAAAACTACTGATCTAAAATTGAAATCCCAAAACCCCAAATCACCCCCTAAATCATCCCCCGAAACTCCACTTCAGTAATAATTATTACGCCGAGCTTTTCGGCTTTTGCGATGAGGGTTAACATACCCCAATGGGAATGACAACCCTAATATTTCCCCTTATGAAAAGCGCCAGGCAAACCCACCCAATTTTAATTTTGTTCCTAACAATTAACTCTTTATTTTTGGCACAATAAAAATAAGCTTGTAAGAAGCACAAAATGTAAAAATGCCAGTGGATGGATTTGAATTATAAAATAATAAAAGGTGAACATATCCGCAGTATGCTGTTGGATATGATGGGAAAACTGGTACACATAAGAAGTTGCCAACAATACGAGAAAAAACTTGCAAATGATTCAGATTTGATGTAATTTTACATCAATAAAAAAAATAAAACTATGACAAGACAAAGTATATCTTTCTCGAAACCAAATGATGAATGGTTAAAATCTCAAATAGACAACGAGGAATATTCAAGCAAAAGTGAACTTGTCAACGATTTGGTTAGACAGGCTCGAAAACAGTATGCTCATATCGATTGGATTAGGTCAAAATTAGAAAAATCAGAAAGAAGTGGATTTACTACTGACACCAAAGAACAAATATTAAAACAGTCAAAGGCTTTACTTAATGGATGAATATAGACTAAGTGTTGCAGCAAAAGAGGACTTGATTCGTATTCATCATTTTGGAGTCGAAAAGTTTGGTATTATGCAGGCAGACAAATACTTTGATTCATTTTTTGATTATTTTGAAATTATAGCTCAAAGACCATTTTCATTTGAATCAGTGGATTATATAAAAGAAGGCTATAGAAGATGTCCTTGTGGCTCTGACACTATATATTACAGAATTAACGATAATATGGTTGAGATTATGGCAATTGTTGGAATGCAAGATTTGAAAAATTTATTTTAATTTTTAGAACTAACCTTTTATAGATTAAAAAAGTACTGTTGGCAACACAAGGTATAAAACATTGGGGTTTAATAGGTTGTGAAACTTTCAACTACGCACAAAGTTAAAAATATTTGGATAAAAGTAGCCCGCAATCCCCAACGTTTCATACCGCCAACCGTTATGCTGCAATTTAGATATAGGAAAACTAAGTTATGAAATCACAAAACAACTTCTTCTTAGATAAGGAAAAAATAAGAACCATAGATACATATCGTATTATCTATTTCGTTGCATTT
>Ga0075111_1000645_pt1 | contig 16098 bp, 14 predicted proteins | sample AntAceMetag02UKK_FD_69787 | JGI IMG/M metagenome (GOLD analysis project Ga0075111, IMG submission 69787) | Saline lake microbial communities from Ace Lake, Antarctica - Antarctic Ace Lake Metagenome 02UKK | ecosystem: Environmental > Aquatic > Non-marine Saline and Alkaline > Saline | place... | reverse complement strand
ATATATAATCAAGATTATTCTTATTTTGATACTTTTCTAATTGATTAAAAAAAATTTCCTTTTGCGATTCAGACAAAGAAGTAAAGCTTGTAATCCCTGATACCCCTGGCAATATTTTAATACCATGGGGACCTTCAATAATAATATCATCTAATGTCTTATTGTCATAAAACATATGGCTAATATTATATTTTGGGAAAATCCCTAAAATGATATCAATATTGGCAGTTCCAAAATCGGCATCTAAGACTAAAACCTTCTTCTTATTTTCCTTTGCAAGAGATAGTGCAAGATTTATTGTAAGGTTCGTCTTCCCCACTCCGCCTTTACCGCTAGTTACGGCAATGATTTTAGCTGTTCTACCATGAGAGATCGTTTCGTTTTGATTAATCGCGTCAACTTTATCTTTCATTTTAACAAGTGTTCTTAAATGCTCTGCCTGGTCCATCTTATTCCCCCGTGTAAGCTAATACATCTGAAAAAATTATATTCGAAATTCGTTTCGGATATGCTACTTCAAAATCATCCGGAACATTTTGCCCGTTCGTAATATACGATAACTCCTTATTATATTTTTTAATAACATCAACAATTACTCCATTTGAAGCAGTTTCATCAAGCTTAGTAAAAATTACTTTATTACCACCTAATACACTGTAACGTTTCACCGTGTCAAAAATATCATTATGTCTGGCAGTATTGCTCAAGACTAAATAGGTATCAATATATACATTTTTAAGAAATTTCTTTAACTCTAGTATCTGTTCATTATTCTTCGGAGAGCGACCCGCTGTATCAATTAAAATTAGATCAGCAGATTTGAATTTTCGCAAAGCTGCTGAAAAATCATCTAAATTAAAAACAACCTCCATTGGGATTCCTATTATGTTGGCATAATTTCTTAACTGCTCAATCGCTGCAATACGAAAAGTATCAATTGTAATTAGTGCAACATTTTTTTTCTGTATAAGACTAAAATTAGCTGCCATTTTTGCAATCGTTGTTGTTTTCCCAACCCCAGTAGGGCCAATAAGAGCTACGATCCGCTTACTTCTATCCGTCTCCAGATCTATCGGAGCAACGTTCCCAAGCATATTGATCACTTTTTGTTTAATATACGCAATCACTCTCTTGCTGTCTTCAATTTCTTGCCCTTTAAAGTTAGACTCAACCTCTTGAAGTATATTAATAATAATATCCTCACCAATACCAATATGTTCTAAAGACTTGTAATACATAATTAGTTTAGGGGAAATCATTGGGTGTGGTGAATTTGCAACTTTTTTAACTATTATATTTAATGTTTCCTTCAAATCTTCCATTTCTTTCGATAAATACGTTAGTTTTTTTTCTAAACTTGTTGTAAGGGGTGACATCTCAGGTGTTTTTTCAATAAGCCTTGGACTATAAGCTGTTTCAACAACTGGTGGCATTGAATTTGTAAATTTTTCTGATGCATTTACTTTTGAAATTTTAGGAATAAAGGGCTTTTTCTTTTTATCGGACTCTACAATATTGATATCAATACCAGCCATAACCTCCACTTTTTCCTTAGCAAACAATCCAAGCATCCCACCCTTTTGAATGGTTCTTGAATGTAATATAATGGCATCCTGACCGAAATCCTGTTTAATCATTTTTATGGCTTCCTGCATATCGGAAGCTTCATATTTTTTAATTCTCATAGATTAGCATTACTCCTATACAAAAAACCTTCAACACAATTGTCTCAATATACTAGTCTTTGGCATCCGCCATTCTAACTATTCCAACGGCTTGTATTTCAACATCCGCCAATATTTCATTATACGCTAATACAACAATATTTGGAAATGATCTCGACACGAGCTTCTTGTAATGGGGCCTTACACTTGAAGAACATAATATAATTGGTTGGTAACCGAGATTCGTCATCTTTTCGGTTTCCTCTAAGAGAACCTGAAACATCTTTTGAATATAAACTGGATCAAGTGATGTAAACGAGCCTTGTTCTGTATACTGAATCGAATCGGCTATCTTTTGCTCCAGAGCAGGGTCTAATGTTATCGCAGCAATAACACCTTTTGGAGTTTGATAGGTTTTTGTAATTGTACGGGAAAGACCTTGTCGACAATATGAGGTTAAAGCGTCAACATTTTTATTTGTGGCACCATGATCTGCTAATACCTCTAAAATTGTAACAAGACTTCGTATGGGGACTTTTTCCTCGAGTAAATTGTGGAGTACTTTCTGAATATCGCCTAATCCCATAATTGTGGGAAGCAGCTCTTCAACAACTGCTGGATATTGTTTTTTAACATTATCTACTAATATTTTCACTTCTTGGCGCCCAAGTAAGTCTGATGCATGAGTTCTAATAACTTCTGTTATATGAGTAATAATCACAGAAGGAGCATCAACAACTGTATATCCAGCCACTTGAGCTCTCTCTTTATCTGCGTCTGTAATCCATATTGCCGGTAATCCAAAGGTTGGTTCAATTGTTTCAAAGCCAGATATTTTTTCAGTGACATTTCCAGGATTCATTGCAAGACAGCGATCAATCATAACTTCCCCCTTTGCAACCTCAACCATTCTGATTTTTATTATGTAGTTATTTGGTTTTAAGGAAATATTATCTCGAATACGAAGTGGCGGCACAACTATACCTATTTCAGATGCAATCTTTTTTCTCATAGAAGTAATACTATCTAATAATGTGCCCCCTTGATTCGGATCGACAAGTGGAATAATACCATACCCGATTTCCATCTCCATTACATCTGATTGAATTGCTGGGACAATTTTTTCCGGTGGTGCTGATACCTCTGCTTTTTCTGATTCTTTCTTTGCTACTTTTACCGCTTCTTCTTTCTGTACAGTATTTAATGTATATCCGAGATAACCGAATGTGAGTGTCAGTATTATAAATGGTATTTTTGGTATCCCAGGTATAAACGCAGCCGTAACAGATAAAACGGCACATACATATAACACTCGTTTGTGAGAAAATAGTTGTTTACTAATATCCTCTGCTAAACTAATCTCAGAGGCTGACTTTGTAACGATTATACCAGTTGCAGATGATATTAATAGAGCCGGTACCTGGAGAACAATTCCCGCACCGACGGTTAACAATGTATACGTTTGTAGCGCCTGCATTAATGTCATGCCCAACTGCAGCATCCCAATAATAAATCCGCCCAATATATTTACAACAATAATTATAATTGAGGCAATTGCATCTCCTCTTATAAACTTTGTAGCACCATCCATCGCTCCGTAAAAATCAGCTTCTCTTGCAATGTCTAATCTTTTTGCCTTAGCAGTCTCTTCATCTATAATGCCAGCATTCAAGTCAGCATCAATCGACATCTGTTTACCAGGCATTGCATCAAGAGTAAACCGTGCAGCAACTTCAGCAACACGCTGTGCACCACCTGTTATTACAACGAACTGAATAATTACAAGAACAACAAAAATAATGATACCAACAATATAGTTTCCGCCCACAACAAATTGACCGAATGTGTATACAATATTCCCAGCATTGGCTGTTAAGAGTAATGATCGAGTTAATAGGATGCCCAGCGCTAATCGGAATAACGTGACTATAAGTAGAAATGTTGGGAATATGGAGAACTGCGCAGCTCCCTGTGAATACATTGTTACAAGTAATATTAAAATTGATAACGTAAAATTACCAGCAACTAATAAGTCGACTATCATTGGCGGCAGTGGAGCCAATAGCATTACCAACACTATAAGAACACCTAGCACCATAAATATATCGTTAGAAACTTTTCTTGAATTCTCTACCATTTTTCTACTATGCATTATACAGGACTTTTTTGTATACGGCTATTTTGCTATTAGATATAAGCGTACAGATATTACTTCAATTCAAACAATCATTTTCTACTAGTCAAATGGAGAATCAACAGGATCTTATATTAGATATAAAAAGCTAAATCTAACTGTTTACTCCAATGTTTATGCTTTGTAAACATAATTAATATTGATTAATTGCTCAGCATTTGCTATACTATAATTAGACTAAATTAATATGAGCAATTTTCCCATATTAATTGGCATCATCAAATCAGGAGGTCAACGAAATGGGTACAAGTCTTTATGTCGGCAATATCCCTTGGGAAGTAACCGAAGCTGAACTTACAAAAGTATTTAAAAGCGTTGTCCAAGTTGATGATATTAGAGCAAAGATTGAGTTAGATCAGCGCACTGGCCATTCCCGTGGTTTTGGCTTTGTTGAAGTTCCAGATGAATGCATTGAAGATATAATCCAAAAAATGCATGGTTTCGAACTAGGCAACAGAGAGCTTATTGTTAACTAACCACCATAAGCTTAAACAATATATATCCGATAAACGTTATGACCACTGCTTAGACGTTGCAGAACTTTCTAAAAAAATAGCAATTCACTATAATCACCCAGAACCGCAACATGCATACATCGCAGGTTTATATCACGACGTCGCAAAAGACCTGTCGATTGTACTACTTAATGATTATGCAAAAAAATATAATTACGAACCTGATAGTATATATATTAACTCAGCAGCATTACTCCATGCACCAATTGGAATGCTAATTATTGAAAATGAATTTAAGATCAATAATCCAGAGATACTATCTGCCATCAGGTACCACACTACTGGTCGTGCGGATATGAACTTCCTTGAGAAGGTCGTTTACCTCGCTGATATTGCGGGTCGAGGGAAAGAGGTTGCCCATGCACTTGAAGTATACAAACTATCTTTTACCGATATAAACAAAGCTGTATGGTTAACAGCAAAAGAAACACTCCTTCACTTACTAGATAAAGGCAAATTCATCTGCAACAATTCTTTAGCATGCTATAATTTTTATACAAAAGCAACTGCATCATAGTTTTCAATATATACTAAAACCAACTTGCTTTACGATTTTTGGCAGAAACAAATTTCTGGTTACTGAATCTTAATTATTTGGCAAAAAAAAATTAAATTCAGTTCTGCTTTAGTAAAACCAGTTGCGGTAGAGTATGCTTAAGTTTAAACGCTCACTTTTCTATCAAATTACGTTAGAAATCATTCACTGAGTATCTATTTAATATCATCGAGATTACTCTTCCCACATTAACCACAAAAACAACATGAATAAAATCCACAAAAGATGGCGATATTATATATAGTAAGAAAAACTTATAGGGGATACTTATGGACATAAGTTCACAAATGAATATTGGGCAATCGATTTCCGGGAATGAGGATGGTATTGGGGAATCCTCATTTTCAAAAGCTGGCAAACAACAACAAAATAATGTTCAGAAAAAATTCACGCAGCAATTCAAACAAGCCATATCACAAACATCAGATGAGATCGAATCCCAAGAAGTTAAGAGCGAAATAAGTCGAAGCGATGAAGCAAAAGAAATAATCCAGAAGAATTACAACACTCTCAACAAAATGGATGACTTGAATGTCACACAAAATATCGACACAGAAGTGCCTGACGATATGATGGAAGAGTTATTAGAAAGTACTGGCGGTTTAAAAAAACTACAGAAACAAAAAAAAGAAACAACTGAACTATTACAAAAAAAATTAATTGGAGAGAAAAGCAGTTCTGGACTTAGAAGTCTTTTGTCTACAACAAATATTGGGCTCTTCTCTAAATGGCTAAAACGTCTTTCAAAAAAGAAAAAAGACATCGATGAGACTGAAGGAATTTCAACAGATGAAAGCCCTGATACAAATAAAACTGAAAAAACTCAACAAACGCAAAAAAAAGTCAGCGCTGGGAATATAACAAAACAACAAAAACTATTCACGTTGAATTTACGATCATCAATAAAATTTCTTAAAAACATGAGATCTCTTTCTAAACGATTTTTTCCTGAATTAATTATATACGAAGATGATACAGGATACGTAGATGGAGAAAAAACATTAGAATGTCTTGGTTGGCAGAATGTATCGGAGTATCAGCAACAACTATTTACAGAATTAACTAATGATAATTTAAATAACATCGGATCCATTCAAGATATTGTTAAACAAGCGCTTGCAGACGGATTAGCACTATACCATGGGAAACACCCCATCCTGAGTAAAGACAAAAATATTCTAGCAGTTGAAAAATTAACAGGAGAACTTACTGTCTTAAATGATCTGATAGAGCTTAAAAAATTACAATTGGAGGATGATGTGCTAACCTGCCAACAAGTTTCAGATAGATAGCCTAGCTTCGATCAAACGCTCGTTTATGCTCATCAATTACATAATTATCCGTCATCTGTGAAATATAATCAGCAATGACTCGTTCCTTGTCTCCATATCTTCGGACTCTCTCTAATTCATTTTTATGCAATAATTCTGGATGACCATGAAACTGTTCAAACAACTCCCGGATATAATCTTTCCCTTTAAATGACATCTTTAAAACTCGATAATTATTATAAAAATTTTCCATAAGATATTTCTGAAGTTGAACAATTTTTACTTGTAATTCTTGCGTAAAATCGACAATCTTCAATTTACAAGAATATACATCATCCAGCTTTGATACTTGTTGTTCTTTAATCATCCGTTCTGTCTGATGAATAACATCCATTATCATTTTATTTATTAAATACCGAACATTAACAAAACGATTTTCATTATCCGTCATAACCTTATACTTACTTTCATTGAACACTTGCGCTTCATTCCATAAATCCACCGTAGCTATTAACTCTTCCATATTTAATATTTTAGATGAGACCCCATCATCTAAATCATGGTTCACATATGCTAATTGATCCGCTACATTTACAACTTGAGCTTCCAAGGATGGATGAATAATATCCTCCGCAGCAATATCCTCTGGATGATCAAACGGAGTATGGTGTTTCATTAATCCTTCCAAGAGTTCTAGACTCAGATTTAAGCCCTTAAACTTTGGATATTTCTGTTCAAGCTCTTCCACAACACGCTTACTTTGTCGATTATGCTCGAACCCCCCATTATTAATAAGTAATTCATTTAAAACCTCTTCACCGGCATGTCCGAAGGGGGTATGGCCTAGGTCATGAGCTAATGCTATGGCTTCAACTAAATCTTCATTTAATCCTAATGATCGGGCAATATGTCGTGCTATTTGAGCCACTTCCAACGTATGCGTCAGTCGAGTACGAAAATGGTCGCCTTCAAATGCAACAAATACTTGAGTCTTATGCTTTAATCTGCGAAATGCTTTTGAATGAACAATCCGATCACGATCTCGTTGGAATACAGTTCTTGATAGATCTTTTTCCTCTAAATGCTTTCTACCCTTTGATTCTTTTGAATGGATCGCATATGGTTTTAATATTTGTGATTCTAATGATTCGAAATACTCTCTATTGTGCACTATTGGTATTTTCCTTCCAGTTTTTTTATAGCAGCATTAACTAAGTCAGAAAAAATTTCTTCTACTTCATCATCATAATCCAATATAAGATCCTTCATTAAATATAAATGTTCTAAAGTTTCATCATCACCATTCTCCATTGCAATATAAATTACTGGCCCAATTAATTCAAACAACTTGATATCATCGATCTCAGCTAATACTTCATTTAATAAAAATAGTAAGCCATCATAACCCGCTGAGCCCAAGTAACTTAGCAACTTTATTTTTGTCTTAATCTCATAAATATTCTTAGCATATTGGCAGATACTCTTTGATTGATCAGTTGAAAATGGATACATCAAGTTTGCCCTTATCAAGCCCTCTGCATTATTTGCATTCAACAGCTTCGATTGCAAATATTCCCAATCCGAAAGAGCTAAAAGTTTAATTGCAAAATAATCATCAGGATTATTATCAAGTCTATCAATTAATATCTCGCGATAAGTTCCTGATCCAGACAAATATTCAATAATAAAATTAATATCTCGCCAAGCATAATTTTTATTCAATTCTTTCTTAATTTTCTCGATCGATCGATTATAGTTATCCTTAGAATTAACAAAACTTTCCCTTATATAAATATCGACAACTGGCTGATCAAAATAAACGCTAGGTAAATAAATCTGATAATTAATATTTAAATCCAAAACATCCCGAATCTTCGTCTGATCTGGTACCGATAATTCTGCGTTTAATACTATTGAGACATCCTCTTCATCATACATATCTTTATATTTATCAGATTTATGATTAATTTCTACATTAGCATCGAAAGTACTCTGTGCTATGTTATACTTCAACTGATCATAAATTTTCTCTGAAATATTCTGATCAGAAAAATTTTCGACACTTACTTTCTCTTGATCAGTCATTAGCTCTCTAACGTAGGCATATGTTGCGACATCTTTTGTTTCACTGGATGTAAAAGAATTAAATAAATCCATTTTAAGTTTATAATAACTCTTTAGTGCTTCTAAGTAAGTTTTTGAGTAAGGATATTCTACAAAGAATGCTTCAATATCCAGAAGCGAGTGCTCTCGACTTATAATACTATTATAAACTTCAAGTGATTCTTGATTGTAATAGTCAATATTAACAGCAAATAGAATGGTGGAAATAAACGCGATAATTAGAAATCGCATACATTAATCCAAGAGGAAGTTTTAGCTATTGTCACGCACAGCTACATTTACGAACAATTGACCTAGGGCTGTATTAATAGGGACTATAACAGCCTCACCAACTAAACTAGAATCATATAATTCTAAATCCTGGCCAGTAAATATTGTAGGAGCAGATATATCAAGATTTTTACCATTATTGTTCAAAATAGTAATCGCACCACCACAAATCATGTTCGCAAGTTCGTTAATCGTTGAACTAACCATAAAATCAAACATTGTAAATTCTTCACCATTCATCGCACCTGCTATTTTTAAAGCAGTCTCTTTTGTCATATCAAACACAACTCTACCTTCGATATCACCAGTCACACCGATGAGGGAAGCACAACCTTTAGTTATCATAGGAGTCAATCTCTTTTCAAGTGGTCCACGTGCTATATCTATACTTGGGATTACTTCCTTTAATACATTACTAATTGATACTAAAAACGGATTTATATATTCAACATTCATTTAGATCTCCCTCCTTAATTCTCTAATCTTATTTCTATTTTTCAATAACCCATCTAATTATGTCAAATACTTTCTCCTGCTTAAACGGCTTAACAACAAAGTGTTTAGCTCCAAGCATAATTGCTTGTTTAACTTTATCTTTATCACCAAGAGCACTTACCATGATAACTTTTAAACGTGGATCAATTTTCAATAATTCTGGCAAAGCACTGAGTCCATCTTTTTTTGGCATTGAAATATCAAGGGTAATAATATCAATTTTATCATGTAACTGCTGGACCTTTTTAACGGCTTCGTCTCCATCTGCAGCAGTACCAGCTATTCCGCAACCAAATCCTTCGAGCATTCGTTGAATCGTTTTTACCATGAAGGCCGAATCATCCACAATAAATGCATTGACTAAATCGCCATTATCTTTAGTCCCAAGGTGCATTTTTTCAATATCTGTGTTTATTACCATCTAGTCTACCCCCATTATCATATTATCCATATTTGGACCTATTCTATATATTATCTTTGGTACTATTGTATAACTAATTCATTGATTTTAGCAACAATCTTGTTTAAAGGTAACACTATATCAGCATTACCTTTTTTTATGGCTGCTTTCGGCATTCCGAATACGATGCAGCTTTCCTCGTCTTGAGCTATAGTCTTGCCAGAATAAGCTTTTATTCTACCTAAATTATCAGAACCATCACTACCCATCCCAGTCATAATAATTCCAATCGATTTGGCTCTTGCTACTTCTCCTACAAAATAAAAAAGAGTCTCTGCGCTTGGCTTAAATCCACCAACCTTAGGATAATCATCAAAAACAACTCTTATTTCCCGAGTTCCAACTTCTCTTAAGCGTATGTGTTTATCTCCAGGGACAACATATACCCAACCACGTTTAATTACATCCCCATCCTCTGCTTCTTTAACATTAATCTTTGAAGTATCGTTCAGTCTTTCTGCTAGTACTTTTGTAAAAGTTGCAGGCATATGTTGGACAATTATAACTGCAGCATTTAATTCCTTCGGTAAAAATGGAACAATCTGGTTTAATGCACTCGGCCCTCCTGTTGAGATACCAATCCCAATCAACTTAAAATCTAAATCAACTCGCCCTTTTGGCGCCCAACCTGAATTTTGCACCATCTCTCTAAACTGCTCACTACTTATATTATCGACATCTCGTAAAACATGGTTAGTTGCTATTTTACTTCTTTCGATAGCAGTAACTACTGGAATCTTTACTACCAATTTTATTTTCTGCAATAATTCTTGTTTTAAAGAATCATAATTATTCATATCAAAACGATTATCTGGTTTTTGGATCCAATCAACAGCACCTAGCTCCAAACACTTAATTGTGATGTTGGCACCTTTTCTTGTAAGAGCACTCACCATAATAACAGGAATATCATAGCGCTTATTGATAACCTCTAGCGCTTCTAGCCCATTCATCCTTGGCATTTCAACATCAAGAGTAATAATATCTGGTTTATATGTACTTAAAATTGACAATGCAGCAGCACCATCAACAGCTGTTTTAATGTTTCCAATACTTGGATCTGATGCGAGTATTTTACTTAGAAATGATCGAATAAATAACGAGTCATCAACGACTAGTACGTTAACTTTAGACTTCATACTTTATAACTCCTGAAGTACTCGTTCTATTAAAGTAGAAACATCGACAATTAAAGCGACATTTCCATCTCCAAGAATCGAGGCACCGGCTATCCCAGGAGAATCGACGAGACTGTTATCAAGAGATTTGATTACCACTTCTTGCTCACCAATTAATCCATCCACAACAAATCCGATCCGATGTTCAGCCATACCCACAATTACGACCTGAACACGATCTTTATTTCTGTTATCATTTCCTAATTGGAATATCTCATCCAATCTCAAAATATTAATCACTTCATTTCTTATGCGAATTGCTTCTTTATTCGCAATCTTATAAATCTCTGATTTTGACACTTCCTCTATCGAAATTACATTAACTAGTGGAATCGCATATACTGCTTTTGTAACTCGAGTAAGTAAGGTCGAGATAATGGCGAGTGTTAATGGTAATTTGATTGTTAGGACAGTTCCTCTACCCTTTTCGGTAATTACTTCAATCACACCATTCAAGCGATCAACATTTTTCTTCACAACATCCATACCAACACCTCGTCCCGATAAGTCGGACAATTCCTTGGCGGTGGAGAATCCAGGTAAAAAAATTAGGTTTACAGCTTCCTTATCGGACATTGCAGCTGCATCACTTTCCATGATTAAGCCTTTGCTAATGGCCTTCGATTTCAAAACTTCAATATCAATACCTTTCCCATCATCCTTAATCTCGATGATGATGGAACTTCCCTGATGATAGGCATTTAGAAAAACCGTTCCTTCTTCTTTTTTCCCAGCCGCACGACGATCCGTAACAGTCTCAATGCCATGATCAACCGAATTTCTTATCAAATGCATTAAAGGATCGCTAATTTCTTCAACTACTGATTTATCAAGTTCGGTATCTTTACCTTTAATGACAAGATTAATTTTTTTATCTAATTTTCGAGATAGATCTCTAACAACTCGAGGAAACTTACTAAATACTTGGTCAATCGGTACCATTCGAAGTTGCATGATACCTTCTTGCATTTCGTTAGTAATTCTCATTAGCTGAGAAATCGTTTCCTTAAGCTCTCCCACCTTGGGAATTCTTCCAAATACTTTCTCAAGGTCACTTTCAAGTTGCACAAACCGAGCCTTATTTATTACAAGTTCCCCAGCAGTATTTAATAAGCCATCTATCTTCTGACTATCTACACGAATAGTAGTTGATAATTTCCGTTTCTGTTCAACTTCTTTTGCTGGTGCTTTTGATTTTTCTTCAGTATTAATCTCTTCTTTAGCAATAACAGGCAATTCCGGCTCTATCTTTGGCTCAAGGATTGGACTAATAAGGGGTTCTTCTGTTGCTTTTAGCATAGGATCTGGCGCTAAATCAAGGTTTTTGATTGTAATGCTCTCAACCTCTGGCATTACTAATTCATTTTTTATTACATCCTCAGATACAATAGATGAAAAAAGAATTTTAACCTCACTCATTTCATCCTCTTCAAGGTCATCTTCCTTTGGATTAGACATGATCAAATCGCCCAACTCTTTAGCTTTATTGAAAATCATAAACATGAAAAGAGAAATCACATCACAGTCATCCCCTATTTTCACATCAACACCATATAAGTTAAGATCAGCATCTGCACAAACACGGTCGACAGCCATCCGCTCTTCTACAGATAATGCAGTCCCAATAAATTCAGAGATATTATCTCCACCAATTGCTTGAAGCTCTAGAACTTCAGTTTCTTCTAACTGACTATCAAGGCCTTCCGCAACAACTGAATCTATTTCTGTAACTAGCTCTTTTTCCGCTTTCTTCTTTTTCTTCTTCTTTTTGTTTGGATCTTCAGTCTGAGCTAAAATACCTTTAAGTTTATCCGATACAATTGATATATCGGTGTTAAACACGCCACTATCGACTTCTCCCATCAACTCCATTAGCACATCCAAAACTTCAAACATGACGTCTAAATGCTCAGACTCTAATGCAAACTTTTTATCACGAATTAAATCAAAAATACTCTCAAGACTGTGAGTTAGTTCCGTCATTTTGTCAAAACCAACTAGACCAGAACCACCTTTCAACGTATGGGCTGCTCGAAACACTTCATTAATTATTTCTTCGTTAGTTTTATCTTTTTCTAAAGATAACAAGCCATCATTAAGAATTCGGATTTGTTCTTCTGCTTCATCTATAAAATCTTGTATATCTATCTCAAAACTCATAGCACTCTCATCTCTACATTATATTCATACTTGAATCATTAATTTTTGTAAGATCCAATAGAATAATTAAATTTTCATTAACTTTACCGACACCCTTAATATAATTGGAATCAATACCGCCGACAATCGGAGACGGTGGTTCAACTAAACTCGCTGGCAACCTAAGCACTTTTGACACCCCATCAACAATCATACCGATTATTTTGTCTTCAATTTCCACCACAATAATTCTAGTATCTTTTGTCTCATCCTGAATTGGCAGATTGAATCGCTTCCTTAAATCAATAACAGGGATAACCTTACCACGAAGATTAATAACTCCCTCTACATAATCAACCGTTCTTGGAATCTCTGTGATATTTTCCATCCGAATAATTTCTTGCACAGCCAAAATATCAATACCATACATTTCTTCACCAAGCAAAAATGTTACTAACTGGTATATATCTTCTTCTTTCGTAAATAACTCTGCATCAATATTTAATGCTAACTCTTCTTCTTTAGAATCTTTTTCCATATTATTGCCCCCCTTTTACAGGTCTTTATTTCATTCCCCAACATGCATGTTTAGTATAACCCGATGCAATGGATTAATATGCTTAATAAAACATATTTCCTTTATAGAAATTGTATGCTCAGTAATTTATTAAGTCAATGAAAACTGGAAACTTATTTTAGCGATTTCACATAGGCGATTGTGTCATCAGATGGTCTCTCAGTTAATAATGAAGCTAGTTTAGAAAGCCTTGCTTTGTCACCCTCGACTTCATCTACATTAATAATCGTTGTATCCTTAATAAATTTTTTTTCTATTTTGAATAATTTATCCGCTTTAACTGCAATTGTTGGTAAGTGCGTTATAACAATCAATTGATTATCTTGTGACATTGAGCTCAAAACATTGCCCATTTTAATGGCGATACCACCACTTACACCTGCATCAATTTCATCAAAGACATAGACATTAATACTTGCCGCTGTCATAAGCGCTGATTTTAATGCCAACATCACTCTTGAAGTCTCTCCCCCAGATAGTTTATCAAACTGGTAGAAATTGCTGCCTACATTTACTTTAACTAGGAAACAAAAGTTATCAAGACCACTAATATCTAAATCGTCTTTTTTTATAAAAGAGGCTGTCAGCTCGGTTTTTTCCAGTTTCAAATCTTTCAGCTTAGACGACATTAATCGGATTACCCTATCTGCGACAATCTTTCGCTTATCAGTTAATACCGCTCCGATAAGATCTAGTTCTTTTTTTTGATGCAATAATTTTTTTTGTATTTGATCTAAATCAGCCTTATACTGATCTTGTTTAGATAAACGTTCCTGTACAGATTCTCGATAATCATTGATCTCATCAATACTTTTTCGGTGCTTCCGTTTTATATCCTCTAATTCATTTATTCTATCTTCGATCAGATCAACATTCTGGTCCTCAATATCGCAATACTCTTGTTCGATTTTTGTAAACTCCCAGAGGATATCCTCAACATCAGTTATGTTTGTATTAAACCTAGATTTTAGCTGGTCGATTGCCTCATCGATATCCTGCAAATTTCCTAATCCCTGCATTGCCTTTTCTGCACTACTATAAGCCGAATCGAGGTTTTTTTTTATTTCTTTTACCTTATTTATGACCTTTAATTTAGATTTGATATTCTTCAGTTCATCAAATAGCTCTTTATCTTCGTTAAGTCTTGGATCAACTCTTAAAATTTCATCAATTTGAAATTTGTAAAAATCAAGGTCAACTTCTTCTATTATATTATTTTTTACTTTATTTAAGTCATCTCTAGTTCGTTCATATTCTTCAAATTTAGATTGATAGTCATTTATGGTTGTTTTCTCTGATTTATTCATGAATTTTGTTAATATTCCCAACTGATCTTCCTGGAAAATACTGTAATTATTTTGAGAATGGATGTCTAAAACAGCCTGTACAATTGTTTTTACTTTTTTAATAGGCACGAGCACATCATTTATCTGGAACTGTGTTTTTTTATCAATCTCAATCTTCAGATTAATTTCATTTGATTCAGTTTTTTGCTCTAAGTCTTGAGTTTTTAATAAATCAGCCATCTCAGGATGATCAAATACCATTTTGATTACAGCTTTCTTCCCCCACTTTCCCACAACTTTTGAACCAGGCTTATATCCGAGAGGAATTGATAAAATATTGACCAACATACTTTTCCCAACACCAGACTCACCAATAATAATATTTAGCGCTTGGGAAAATTCTAAAAACGTATTTTTAATAAATAGATAGTTCTGTATCGAAAGTTTTTTTATCATTTAGAATCTATAATTTCCCACTCCAATTTAATTTATTTCTTAATCCATCAATAAAAGAGTGCTTATTAAAACGGATAAAATTTATAAATTCTGTTGAATATGAAACATTAATTTCCTCATTACATGACGGAATCGGCTCATTCCCATCAATAGAAATGTTAATATTTTTTTCTTTTGGCACAATTTTTATAGTATTGTCAGAGGATACTACAAGGGATCTTACGGTCAATGAATGGGAGCATATTGGAGTAATAACAATCGCCTTAGCGTCTGGGAATATTATAGGACCACCTGCAGATAAATTATATGCAGTAGAGCCAGTAGAGGTTGAAAGGATTAATCCATCGGCTTTATATGTAGTGAGATATAAATCATTTAAATACACCTCTAACTCTATCATTTTCATACTGCTGCTTTTTATGGCCACCTCATTGAGAGCTAAGTTCTGATCATTTCCAATTTTCATCTGAAGTAGATGTCGCTTATCAAAGAAAAAACGCTTTGCTACATATTTATCTATCGCAGCAGCAATATCACCAGTGGTAACTTCAGCTAAAAACCCAAGATTCCCTTTACTTATTCCAAGCAATGGCAAATTATATTGTGATGCCAACATCGCTGCCCGCAGAATGGTGCCATCCCCGCCCATAGTCACCATCATATCGTGTGTTGATAAATCCAGGGTTTTCCCATCGGTTAGAAGACTTATTTCATAGCCTTTATTTTCAATTTTACTTATCAGGTTTTGGATGTCAGTTTTGCTAATTTTGGGGTTTCGTTTTAAATAATAAACTACAATTTTTTTCATGATAGTCGCACTCGTTTCTGAATATATACTGTAGATTTTCCCCATGAAAAGAGGTAATCACAAGAAGCTAATAATTCGAAATCATCATCTTTAATTGGAAATGCT